>OFLV01000070.1_pt1 | contig 27721 bp, 36 predicted proteins | sample 1540901 | NCBI WGS metagenome assembly OFLV01 (sample SAMEA4413050, study PRJEB24355) | metagenome | biome: human; feature: gut; material: faeces | place: United Kingdom | collected 2010
GGTAAGATGTTTGTAGGTCATTTATGGTTACACTCCTTTGTTTTCTTTCGTCGGAAATACAATTTGAGTGTACCATAAATGCCTTTTTATTTTTCTAACTTAATTTTACAATTCGCGTTATAAAAAAGCTAGTTTTCTTTTTGAATAAAATTTTGGTAAGAAAGTTTACTCGTTAAAATTTTTCTTTCAGAAATAATAATTAATTCGTTATTTGTATTGTAAAGAGACTTAGTTACAACTAAAGCTGCCTCATCTTTGCTTTGCAAAAGATCAATTTCATCAGGATTTAATCTACGAGCTTTGTATTTTTCTTCAACAATTTTTAAAGGGATATCAATCGTATTAATTAACTTATCTACCCCTTCTTCTTTTAACTTAGCTTCATTAATGAAATTAAAATACTGGTTTTTCAAAATAATGGTCTCTAATGCTACAGGTATATCTAACAACTTACGCAATACTTGAATTTTAATAATATTGTGTTCTTGTTGTAAACCCATTTTCTGTCTTAGGCTTAATTGTGCAGCCTCTTTCTTGAAAAAAATTAGTTCACTAGTTAATTCTTCTGAATTCATACCTTCATAATGCGCTCTGAAATCAAGGTCAAAAAAAGAATTAATTGTATTTTTTTTAATGGAAGAAACAAAAGACCCTTTTCCCTGAATACGATAAATATACCCTCTATTTTCCAACTCATTCATGGTTAAACGAACAGTAGTCCGACTAACTGAGTATTCTTCGCAGATTTCTTTTTCTGTAGGAAGTTTATCATTTGGGGACATATCATTTTGAATTTGTTCTAATAGTGTATTAACCAACTGAACGTAAAGTGGTAATTTATTTGTATTATCTAGCATAATATTCTCCTCAATTTGTTATAACATAATTATTATCTAGAAGAGTGTTATAGTCAAGGACTATTTAACAGGACTGTTAACGCTTTAAAAATAGTATTGACAATGTTAAGAAAACGGTTAAAATATAAATTAGATGTAGTGTTGTTATAACAAATTCGAAAGGTGAGGTTAAAAATATGAATCAGAAGAGACTATTAGATTTTTCAGCATCAGACTTTTTATCAGTAAGGCCCATGGAATTAAAACAAGCTATTTTGGCATCAGAAGGAAGAACAGTTATGGCGGAGAATGTTGCGAGCTCATCTAATTTCCTAGCTGGAGTAACCAATGCTGAACTAGAGCGAGCAGCAGGTGCAGATTTGATTTTATTTAACGCATTGGATTTATTTGATCCTCAAATAGTTGGTATTCCTGATAATATCGAAGAAAGTCCTGTTGAGTGGATAAAAAAAGCAATTGGTAGACCAATTGGTGTAAATTTGGAGCCAGTTGATATTAAAGCCAGTATGAATGAAGCGAGATCAGAAATCTCAATTGGTAGAATTGTATCTCCTAAAACATTAAAACAAGCAAATAAGTTAGGTTTTAACTTCATCTGTTTAACAGGTAATCCTGGAACGGGTGTAACGAATGATGCAATTAAACATGCGATTGAACTTTCAAGAGAACATTTTGATGGATTGATTATTGCTGGTAAAATGCACGGTGCAGGGGTAGATGAGCCAGTAATGAACTTAGAAATTGCGAAACAATTTGTAGAAACGGGTATTGATATGCTTTTAGTTCCAGCACCTTATACGGTTCCTTATTTTATGGAGCAAGATTTAAAAGAGATAGCCGATTACGTTAGATCGCATAATAAAGGGAAATCGATTGAGGATAAAGTTTTGCTGCTAACAGCAAATGGAACGAGTCAAGATTCTTCAGATAGTGATACGATTAAAAAAATTGCTCTAGCTTCTAAAGCTTGTGGAGCAGATATTCAACACATCGGAGATTCACTTAACGGTATTTGTTTACCTGAAAACATTTTTGCTCTTGGTCAAGCTATACGTGGATACCGTCATCAAATGGTCATGCTAGGCAAATCTAATTTAAGATAAAAGGAGATTTAAGATTATGATGGATAAAGTTCAAGTCTTTGCTGCGAAGATAAGTAATCAACGTCACTTAATTGCATTGCGTGACGGTATGGCAAGTGTCATGCCGTTAATCATTATTGGTTCGATATTCATGTTAATTGGTAACTTTCCGGTACCAGCTTTTACAGACTGGTTAGATAATATTGGTTTATTACAATTTTTTAATAAAGCATCAGATTCTACATTTGGTATGATCGGATTAGGAGTAACTTTTTCAATTGCTTATAACTTGGCAAAACGTTATAAGGTAGACGCGTTGTCTGCGGGATTAATAGCAATTTCTGCTTTTGTCATACTAACGCCTATTCTTCAATCAGAAGCAGGTAATGGCTTCCCAACAAAATATTTAGGAAGTTCTGGTTTATTTGTAGGGATCATTGTTTCTATTGTTTCGACAGAAATGTTCCAATGGTTTGTCAAACGAAATATAACAATTAAGATGCCAGATACTGTACCGCCAAACGTTAGTCGTGCTTTTACAGCAATTGTTCCAGGTTTCTTTATAATTTTGGCATGGTTCTTTATCTTAATTTTTCTTCATTACACTGGGATAGATGACATACACGCATTAATAGCTAATACAATTGCAAAACCACTTGGATTACTAACAAAAACTTTACCAGGCATTATATTTGTTATTTTTGTACAATGCTTCTTCTGGATGTTTGGGATTCATGGTGCTCAAGTTACCGGACCAATCATTGAGCCACTTTTATTACAAAATTCAGATGCAAATCGGATTGCATATCAAGCTGGCCAAGAACTTCCAAATATTATCACATATGAATTCTTATATAATTTTGTATTTACAGGGGGAGCAGGTTGTGTGATAGCTCTTGCCATACTGATTTTCTTATTCTCGAAAAGTAAGGAAAACAAAACTCTCGGTAAATTATCGATTGCTCCTGTTAGTTTCCAAGTTGCGGAGCCACTTCTATTTGGTTTTCCAACCATATTAAACTTTAAAATGGTTATTCCTTTTGTCACTGCACCAGTTGTTACAACTCTTATAACCTACTATGCTATGAAATTTGGAATTGTTTCCAAACCTATTGGCGCAGTTGTTCCTTGGACTACGCCGCCAATTATTTCAGGATTCTTAGCGACAGGTGGTAAACTAAGTGGAGCGCTCATTCAAATTGTTACAATTGCAGTTAACATGCTGATCTATTATCCATTCTTCAAACTAGATGATAATGAGAAATTGAAAGTTGAAAGAAGTTTGGCAGAACGTAATACTGCATCTTCTGATTTAAATTAATCCAATTTTATCAAAGAGGCTGGGACAAAAAAACCAGTAACTAAAAAAAGAAACCTTTATTACCACTTTTTATGTGAATAAAGGTTTCTTTTTTTATAGTTGGAAATTCTTCTTGTAATAACGAATAGTTCATTATCATTCGTCCCGTTCGCCCGTTTCTACCTGAGAATAGGTGTATTCTTTCAAACTAAGAATTACTGGAGGGAAAAGAAACTCTGGTAAAAGGAATCAAAAACAAAGAGAAAAAGCCCTACAATGCCGTTGTAAAAATTGGGGAAAAGGGATATATTGATTTTATATCTTTCTCAAAATAAACATAAAAGCCCTTTAAATAGGGCTTTTATATATTAATCACAAATCACTTGTGATAAGTGATTTGTGATTCTTAATGATACAATATTACTATACAAAAAAAGAATGGGGCGTAGTTATGGAGAAGGAAGAACTAAAAATACTTGAAGAATTAAGACGTATTTTAAACAGTAAAAATGAAGCAATTGTTATCTTAAACAATTATTTTAAAGGTGGTGTTGGAAAGTCAAAATTATCTACTATGTTTGCTTATTTGACAGATAAATTGAATTTAAAAGTTTTGATGATCGATAAGGACTTACAAGCAACATTGACAAAAGACTTAGCAAAAACATTTAAGGTAGAATTGCCACGTGTCAATTTTTATGAAGGCTTGAAAAATGGAAACTTGACTTCTTCTATTATTCATTTGACTGATAATTTAGACTTGATTCCTGGCACGTTTGATTTGATGTTATTACCAAAATTAACTCGCTCATGGACGTTTGAAAACGAAAGTAGATTGCTTGCTACTCTGTTAGCACCTTTAAAAAGTGACTATGATCTCATTATTATTGATACGGTACCAACGCCAAGCGTTTATACAAATAATGCAATCGTGGCGAGTGATTACGTTATGATCCCTTTACAAGCAGAAGAAGAAAGTACAAATAACATTCAAAACTATATTTCCTATTTGATTGATTTACAAGAACAATTTAACCCTGGACTAGATATGATCGGTTTTGTTCCTTATTTAGTTGATACGGACAGCGCAACGATAAAATCAAACCTGGAAGAACTGTACAAGCAACATAAAGAGGATAACTTGGTTTTCCAAAATATTATCAAGCGAAGTAATAAAGTAAGTACCTGGTCTAAAAACGGAATTACAGAACACAAAGGCTATGACAAAAAAGTTTTATCCATGTATGAGAACGTATTTTTTGAAATGGTTGAGCGAATCATTCAGTTAGAAAATAAAAAAGAATAGAATCACAAATCACTTGTGATTTGTGATTGTTGATGATGAAATAAGAATAAGAAGAAATAGAAAGAAGTGAGCGATTGTGGGAAACTTAGGCGCACAGAAAGCAAAACGAAATGATACGCCAATCAGCGCAAAAAAAGATATAATGGTGGATAAGACGGTTCGTGTTCGTGCTGACTTGCACCATATCATAAAAATCGAAACAGCAAAGAATGGCGGAAACGTAAAAGAAGTTATGGATCAAGACTTAGAAGAATATATACGGAAATATTTACCTGACAAACTTTAAAAGGAGTGAAAATGAAATGGCAGTTACGTATGAAAAAACATTTGAAATTGAAATCATTAATGAGTTATCGGCAAGTGTTTATAATCGGGTATTAAATTATGTTTTGAATCATGAACTAGATACTAAAAATACTCGTTTACTAGAAGTGAATCTTTTAAATCAATTAGAAGTGGCACAAGAAGTTGATTTATTTCAACAACCATTTGAAGAATTACAAGCTATTCATGAGTATTGGCGGTCAATGAATCAATATTCAAAACAAATTTTGACAAAAGAGAAAGTGGCTTAACATGGCGAATATTACTGACTTCACCGAAAAGCAATTTGAAGATCGTTTAGAAAAGAATGTTGAACGACTAACTAAAAATAGACTAGCGGTTGAATCGCCAACCGCTTTTTTACTTGGTGGACAACCAGGATCAGGGAAAACTAGTTTGCGATCGGCAATTTCCGAAGAAACACAAGGAAATGTTGTTATCATTGATAATGATACGTTCAAACAACAGCACCCAAATTTTGACGAATTAGTGAAACTCTATGAAAAAGACGTAGTAAAACATGCAACATCCTATTCTAATCAGCTGGTAAAGCTTAATTAGGTTATATAAGCTTGAAAATAAAGGGTTTGTCCAATATGGACAAGCCTTTTTCTTATGTTTTGCCACAGATTTGCCACACTTATTGTGTAAGAGTATCAAGGATAGGTATAATTTGATCCTTTGTTTTTTTAGTGATGTGCAAATAAATTTCTGTTACACGACTACCTCTAGAATGCCCTACACGGTCTTGAATTGCTTCTAGGGGTATTCCTTGCTCTGCTAAGAAACTAATATGCGTATGACGGAATATATGGGTCGTAATATGTTTATTAAAACTAAGTTTATTATCAATATCAATTCCTGCTCGTTTTGGATTACCTTTTCGATTTAATTTTCCATTTTCAGGTGAGTTGAGGAAATTGTTAAGGACACTATAATGAAGAGGTGTTCCATTATAGTCGGGTTTATGACGACTTTTGGAAGTAAAAATCCGTCCATTATCTTTATAATCAGGATTGAATCTTATATGTTGGTGATTTAACTCAATTTCCTCTTTAAGAATTTCTATAGCCCTTTTAGATAATTGGACATTTCGGTAACTTTGTAAGTTTTTTTACATTACCTTCATAGCTATTTTCTGCAGCTCCTCCGTGAGTGGACTACTAATGATGATATTTTGCTTTTCAAAATATTGATAGGCACCAATATTTTGGAGTTTTCGACTCTGTAAGTCAACAGGGCCATTAGTTAGAATACCTATTGGGATGCGGTTTTTATGTAGAGCCAGCAGTAGTTGATGTATCTCAGGAATCATCGTAATCTGATCGAGTTCATAGTCAGCTTGGAAGTCTAGAGCTTCTGTCCTAGAAATACTATCGATGCCAAATTCTTCCATAGTCTTCTGACAGCGAAAAATTCTAAGCTGCTCAATACTGATGAGTTTTTTCGTGTATTTAGGAAAAGCAACATCAGACCAATATCTGAAACGTTTGTAAATGTTATCTATTTGTTGGATATCAATCGTTGGAAAACATTTCTCAACGCTACGTTTAAAGGGGAGTTGCTGGTCATAAAGAGTGTCATCAAGGTCAAAAACAATATTTTTATAAGTCATAATTCTAGTCCGCTTTTAAAATAGTAGTGTACTGGCTAAATTCCTCTAAGTGTTGAGGGCTAATCTGGTTATCTGTAATGATGGTATCGAGTTGATCTAGATTATAGAAGTTAAAGAAATCGTATCGATCGAATTTAGTACTGTCTACTAATAAGAATTTTTCTACAGCATTGTTTAGGGCAAGTTGTTGAATCACACCTTCCTTGTCACTATATGTAGCAATAGAATTATGGGTAACAGCATTTGCACTAACAAAAGCTCCAGTTATTTCTCTATATTCACCGCCAAGAAGCAATAAATCAATGGTTTCGCTATCATTTAGAATCAAGAACACAGGGAGACTATTTGTAATGACACGAATTTTATAACCTTTACGACCTTTCAATTCTAATGCCAATTGTTCAAGTGTAGTTCCGGGTCCAATAAAAATAGTATCGCCATCTTTGATTAAAGAGCAGGCTTTTTTAGCAATGTCAATTTTTTCTTTTGTATTTAGACTTTTCTTCTCGATATGTGTCTTTTCAAGTGGCTTTTTAGAGGAAAGCAATTGTGCACCACCATGAATACGTGTTAAAAGTCCATCAGCTTCTAGAGCATCAAGGTCTCTACGGGCTGTCATATCGGAAATATCTAGTTCATCTATTATTTCTTTTATGGTTATGGTCCCATCAATCTTTAACATATCTAAAATTTTTTCTAATCGTCGTTTTTTGTTCATATGAAGACTCTTCTTTCATAAAGTGATTTTTTTCCAAAGATAATTCTCTTTTAATTGTATCATAAAAGACAATATTTTCAAGGTAAAACAAACAATTTCAAACAAAAACAAATGTTAGATGATGAAATAAGAACAGAGGGTTGACGTATATTAGCTTAGGTCAGATTTTGTATAAGACGAAAATAAAGTAGGATCTCTTAATCAGTAAGTTATAGAAAGTATAAGACTTTTGTAATACTTGAATAGATATTTCACGTCCATTTTGTGATGGATTAAATGAACAAAAATGAACAATAATTTAACGGTGTTATCTATTTTTAAAAAACAAACAAAAAAACAAAAAAATAAACAAAAAAGCGTTGCTTTTTGTTTGAATGTTTGATATTATATAAACAAAGAAATGATGAAAACGTTTTTTCGAACATTTTGCAAAATGTCTTCTACTTCTACGTAGCATTTCTTTCTAAAATTTAGGAGGTGGTCAAAATGGCTATTGTTGTTGGTGCAGATCTCAAAGGTACGAGATTAAAAGATATTGTGAAAAATTTTCTTGTAGAAGAAGGTTTTGAGGTAATTGATGTGACTAAGGACGGACAAGATTTTGTTGATGTTACCTTGGCAGTTGCCTCTGAAGTAAATAAAGATGAGCAAAACTTAGGTATTGTAATTGATGCTTATGGAGCTGGTTCATTCATGGTAGCAACTAAAATTAAAGGTATGGTTGCAGCAGAAGTTTCAGATGAACGCTCAGCTTATATGACACGTGGACATAACAATTCACGAATGATTACGGTTGGCGCTGAAATCGTCGGTGATGAGCTTGCTAAAAACATCGCTAAAGGTTTCGTCAATGGTAAATATGATGGCGGACGTCATCAAATCCGAGTAGATATGCTTAACAAGATGTGTTAAGAAAAGGAGTTATGGAATGAGAATCGCAATTGGATGTGACCACATTGTCACAGATGAAAAAATGGCAGTATCAGAATTCTTGAAATCAAAAGGGCATGAGGTCCTTGATTTCGGGACATATGACCACGCACGTACTCACTACCCTATCTATGGTAAAAAAGTCGGTGAAGCAGTAGTAAGTGGTCAAGCAGACTTGGGAGTATGTATCTGTGGTACAGGTGTCGGCATTAACAATGCAGTCAATAAAGTTCCAGGTGTTCGCTCAGCGTTGGTTCGTGATATGACATCAGCTATATATGCAAAAGAAGAGTTAAATGCGAATGTTATCGGTTTCGGTGGAATGATTACTGGTGGTCTTCTTATGAATGACATCATTGAAGCTTTCATTGAAGCTGAGTACAAACCAACAGAAGAAAATAAAAAATTGATTGCAAAAATCGAACACGTTGAAACACATAATGCACATCAAGCAGATGAAGATTTCTTTACAGAATTCCTTGAAAGATGGGACCGTGGTGACTACCACGATTAAGGTATAACAAATGATTCTGACAGTCACACTAAATCCTTCAGTAGACATCTCTTATCCTCTAGAAACATTGAAAATTGATACAGTGAATAGGGTGAAAGATGTTAGTAAGACAGCTGGTGGAAAAGGCTTAAATGTTACTAGAGTCTTGTATGAATCTGGTGATAAAGTTACTGCTACAGGTTTCTTAGGTGGTAAAATTGGTGAATTTATTGAAAGCGAATTAGAACAATCTCCTGTTAGTCCAGCTTTTTATAAAATCTCAGGAAACACTAGAAACTGTATTGCTATCTTACACGAGGGTAACCAAACAGAAATTTTGGAACAAGGACCAACAATTTCTCATGAAGAAGCAGAAGGATTTCTTGATCACTATAGCAATCTTATTAAACAATCAGAAGTTGTGACAATTTCAGGAAGTTTACCTTCAAGACTTCCCAACGATTATTATGAAAAACTTATCCAACTTGCTTCGGATGAAGGAGTAGCAGTCGTTTTGGATTGTTCAGGTGCACCTCTTGAAACAGTTCTAAAATCGTCGGCTAAACCTACTGCCATCAAACCTAATAATGAGGAACTTTCACAGTTGCTTGGAAAAGAAGTAACAAAAGATATTGAAGAACTCAAAGACGTTCTTAAAGAGTCACTTTTTAGTGGTATCGAATGGATAGTGGTCTCATTAGGTCGAAACGGTGCCTTTGCAAAACATGGTGATGTTTTCTATAAGGTAGATATTCCTGATATCCCAGTTGTTAATCCAGTCGGATCAGGAGACTCAACGGTAGCTGGTATTGCATCAGCTTTAAATAGTAAAAAAAGTGATGCTGACTTATTAAAACATGCGATGACATTGGGTATGTTAAATGCTCAAGAAACAATGACAGGGCATGTGAATATGACTAATTACGAAACACTAAACTCACAAATTGGAGTAAAAGAGGTATAAAAATGATACTTACAGAACAGAAACGCAAATCTTTGGAAAAAATTTCAGATAAAAACGGTGTTATCTCAGCTTTGGCATTTGACCAACGTGGTGCTTTGAAACGTTTGATGGCACAGTATCAAGATACAGAACCAACTGTAGCTCAAATGGAAGAACTAAAGGTTTTGGTTGCTGAGGAACTTACAAAATACGCTTCTTCAATGTTGCTTGACCCTGAATATGGACTTCCAGCAACAAAAGCATTGGATAAAGAAGCAGGTCTTCTTCTTGCCTATGAAAAAACAGGTTATGATACATCAAGTACAAAACGTTTGCCTGACTGCTTGGATGTTTGGTCTGCAAAACGTATCAAAGAGCAAGGCGCTGATGCCGTTAAGTTCTTGCTTTACTATGATGTAGACAGCTCAGATGAACTTAACCAACAAAAACAAGCTTATATTGAACGTGTTGGTTCTGAATGTGTCGCTGAAGATATTCCTTTCTTCTTGGAAATCCTTGCTTATGATGAAGAAATCTCAGATGCAGGTTCTGTTGAATATGCAAAAGTGAAACCTCGCAAAGTCATTGAAGCGATGAAAGTTTTCTCTGATCCACGCTTTAACATTGATGTTCTTAAAGTAGAAGTACCAGTTAACGTTAAATATGTCGAAGGTTTTGCTGATGGTGAAGTGGTTTACAGTAAAGCTGAAGCTGCTGACTTCTTTAAAGCACAAGAAGAAGCGACTAACCTTCCATACATCTACCTAAGTGCAGGTGTATCTGCTAAATTGTTCCAAGAAACATTGCAATTTGCTCACGACTCAGGTGCCAAGTTTAATGGTGTGCTTTGTGGACGTGCTACTTGGGCAGGATCTGTAGAACCTTACATCAAAGAAGGTGAAAAAGCAGCACGTGAATGGTTGCGTACTACTGGATTCGAAAATATTGATGAACTTAACAAAGTTCTTGTTAAAACAGCTAGTCCATGGACTGATAAAGTATAGTAAAAACATAAAACGGAGGATATTGTTATGAACAGAGAAGAGATGACTCTCTTAGGGTTTGAAATTGTTGCTTATGCTGGAGATGCTCGCTCTAAACTTTTAGAAGCGCTTAAAGCGGCTGAAAATGGTGATTTCGCTAAGGCAGATAGTCTTGTAGTAGAAGCAGGAAGCTGTATTGCAGAGGCTCACAATTCTCAGACAGCTATGTTGGCTCGAGAAGCTTCTGGGGAGGAACTTCCATACAGCGTTACCATGATGCATGGTCAGGACCACTTAATGACTACTGTCTTATTAAAAGATGTGATTCATCACCTCATCGAACTTTATAAAAGAGGAGCAAAATAATGCATAAACTCATTGAACTTATTGAGAAAGGGAAACCGTTCTTTGAGAAAATCTCTCGAAACATCTATCTTCGTGCTATTCGTGATGGATTTATCGCTGGTATGCCAGTCATCCTTTTCTCATCTATCTTTATCCTTATTGCCTATGTCCCAAATGCTTGGGGATTCCACTGGTCAAAAGACATTGAGACCTTCTTGATGACTCCTTATAGCTATTCGATGGGTATCCTAGCATTCTTTGTTGGTGGTACTACCGCTAAAGCTTTGACGGACTCAATGAACCGTGACCTACCTGCGACCAATCAGATTAACTTCTTATCTACGATGCTAGCGTCTATGGTAGGGTTCCTTTTGATGGCAGCTGAGCCTGCAAAAGAAGGAGGCTTCTTGACAGCCTTCACGGGAACAAAAGGTCTTTTGACAGCATTTATTGCAGCCTTTGTGACAGTTAATGTTTACAAGGTCTGTGTGAAAAATAATGTTACTATTCGTATGCCTGAAGAGGTTCCACCAAATATCTCTCAAGTATTTAAAGACTTGATTCCATTCACTGTATCGGTTGTTCTCCTTTATGGATTTGAACTCATTGTTAAGGGAACTCTTGGTGTAACCGTTGCAGAATCAATCGGTACCCTTCTTGCTCCTCTCTTCTCAGCTGCAGATGGTTACCTTGGAATTACACTTATCTTTGGTGCTTATGCCTTCTTCTGGTTTGTTGGTATCCACGGTCCTTCAATTGTCGAACCAGCAATCGCTGCTATCACTTATGCCAATATCGATGCCAACTTGAATCTTATCCAAGCTGGACAACATGCAGATAAAGTTATCACTTCTGGTACTCAAATGTTTATTGTTACCATGGGTGGAACAGGAGCTACATTGATTGTTCCATTCTTGTTCATGTGGATTTGTAAATCAGAACGTAACCGTGCCATCGGACGTGCCTCAGTTGTTCCAACATTCTTTGGGGTTAATGAGCCAATCTTATTTGGTGCACCAATCGTATTGAATCCGATTTTCTTTGTACCGTTCATTTTCGCTCCGATTGTCAACGTTTGGATCTTTAAATTCTTTGTTGACACATTGAACATGAACTCATTCTCTGCCAACCTTCCATGGGTTACTCCTGGTCCGTTGGGAATTGTACTCGGTACTAACTTCCAAGTTCTATCATTTATCTTAGCCGGACTCTTGGTAGTTGTTGATACTATCATTTATTACCCATTTGTTAAGGTATACGATGAACAAATTCTTGAAGAAGAACGTTCTGGTAAAACAAACGATGCTCTTAAAGAAAAAGTAGCTGCAAACTTCAATACTGCTAAAGCAGATGCCGTTCTTGGAAAAGCAGGCGTTGCTAAAGAAGATGTAGCAGCAAACAATAATATCACAAAAGAAACTAATGTCCTTGTTCTTTGTGCAGGTGGAGGTACAAGTGGCTTGCTTGCCAATGCCTTGAACAAAGCAGCAGCAGAATACAATGTTCCAGTCAAAGCGGCAGCGGGTGGTTATGGTGCTCACCGTGAAATGTTGCCAGAGTTTGACTTGGTTATCTTGGCTCCACAGGTCGCTTCAAACTTCGATGATATGAAGGCTGAAACAGATAAATTGGGCATTAAACTTGCAAAAACTGAAGGAGCTCAATATATCAAATTGACACGTGATGGACAAGGTGCTCTTGCATTTGTTCAACAACAGTTTGATTAATAAATTTGTAAAAGTTATTTGAGACGAGATTATTCTTTCAGTTCCTTATAATATTGTTAACCATATCATTGCATTTCATTTCATTTCATTGGTTTCCGGAACTCAGAATATTGTCTCAAATGCTTTTTTTGAAAGGATTTATAGTTATGACTAAAACACTTCCTAAAGATTTTATTTTTGGTGGTGCTACAGCTGCTTATCAAGCAGAAGGTGCGACTCACACGGATGGTAAAGGCCCAGTTGCATGGGATAAGTATCTTGAAGACAATTATTGGTACACAGCAGAGCCTGCAAGTGATTTTTACCATAAATATCCTGTTGATTTAGAATTAGCTGAAAAATATGGCGTTAATGGTATTCGTATTTCAATTGCCTGGTCTCGTATTTTCCCAACTGGCTATGGCGAAGTAAATGAAAAAGGTGTTGAATTCTACCATAATCTTTTTGCTGAGTGCCACAAACGTCATGTTGAGCCATTCGTGACTTTGCACCACTTTGACACACCAGAAGTTCTTCACTCAGATGGAGATTTCTTAAACCGCGAAAATATAGAACACTTTGTAGATTATGCCGCTTTCTGTTTTGAAGAGTTCCCAGAAGTAAACTACTGGACAACTTTCAATGAAATTGGCCCAATTGGAGATGGTCAATACTTGGTTGGTAAATTCCCTCCAGGCATTCAATATGATCTTGCCAAAGTCTTCCAATCACACCACAATATGATGGTTTCTCATGCACGTGCTGTGAAATTGTATAAAGATAAAGGTTATAAAGGCGAAATTGGTGTAGTACATGCGTTGCCAACCAAATACCCTTATGATCCAGAAAATCCAGCAGATGTTCGTGCCGCTGAGTTAGAAGATATCATCCATAACAAATTTATCTTGGATGCAACCTACCTTGGACACTATTCAGATAAAACGATGGAAGGGGTCAACCACATCCTAGCTGAAAATGGTGGAGAACTTGATCTTCGTGATGAAGACTTCCAAGCACTTGAAGCAGCTAAAGATTTGAACGATTTCCTTGGTATCAACTACTACATGAGTGATTGGATGCAAGCCTTTGATGGTGAGACTGAAATCATTCACAATGGTAAGGGTGAAAAAGGAAGTTCTAAGTACCAGATTAAAGGTGTTGGTCGCCGAATCGCACCAGATTATGTGCCTAGAACGGATTGGGACTGGATTATTTATCCTGAAGGCTTGTATGACCAAATCATGCGAGTGAAAAATGATTATCCAAACTACAAGAAGATTTACATCACTGAAAACGGTCTTGGATACAAAGATGAGTTTGTAGATAATACCGTTTATGATGATGGTCGTATTGATTACGTGAAGAAACACTTGGAAGTTTTATCAGACGCAATTGCGGATGGTGCAAATGTTAAAGGTTACTTCATCTGGTCACTTATGGATGTCTTCTCATGGTCAAACGGATACGAAAAACGTTATGGACTATTCTATGTAGACTTTGACACGCAAGAACGCTATCCTAAGAAATCAGCTCATTGGTATAAGAAAGTAGCAGAAACTCAAGTGATAGAGTAATATTACTTGAAAATGTAAAAAATTGTTATCCGATACTTTAGAAAAAGTACAACACTTATTTAGACCAAACTTTGAAAAGGTATATATTGTTAGTTTCGAAGATTGTCCTATGATTCCTGAGCTTGAAGCTAACCCGTTGCTAAAATGTGGTAAATGGTATGTTTCAACTGGAAAAGAGTGGATTTGCCATTCTGATTTAGAGTTATCAGCATTTGAATGGGAATTTTTACAATCACTCGATGTAGAAATACGTGAGACTATTCACTTCGAGGTAAATTATTTGCCTTTCCAATAATAAAAAGAAGGGAATTAGTTGTGACTATCGAATTAAAAAACGAGTATCTTACTGTTCAGTTTAAAACACTTGGTGGTCAACTGACTTCGATTAAAGACAAGGATGGGATAGAGTATCTCTGGCAAGCTGATCCAAATTATTGGAATGGACAGGCGCCTATTCTATTTCCTATCTGTGGTAGTTTACGAAATGATTGGGCTATTTATAGACCTCAAGAAAGACTCTTTTTTACAGGTCTTATTCGTAGACATGGTTTTGTTCGAAAAGAAGAATTTATTCTGGAAGAAGTCAATGATAATAGCGTGACCTTTAGTATTAAACCAAATGCTGAGATGCTTGATAATTACCTATATCAGTTTGAACTGAGAGTTGTTTATACCTTGAATGGTAAATCAATTAGAACCGAATTTCAGGTAACGAACTTGGAAATGGAAAAAACAATGCCTTACTTTATTGGAGCCCATCCAGCATTCAATTGTCCTTTAGTAGAAGGTGAAAACTATGAGGATTATTATATTGAATTTAGTGAGGTTGAGTCTTGCTCGATACCAAAGAGTTTTCCTGAGACAGGATTATTAGATTTGCAAGATCGGACACCTTTTTTGGAAAATCAAAAGATTCTCGATTTGGACTACTCACTTTTTTCCCATGATGCCATTACACTTGACCAGCTCAAGTCTCGTAGCGTAACGCTTCGGTCAAGGAAGTCTGGTAAAGGTCTTCGAGTAGATTTTGATGATTTTCCGAACTTGATTCTGTGGTCTACAACTAATAAAAGTCCATTCATTGCTTTGGAACCTTGGAGTGGTCTCTCCACTTCACTTGAAGAAGGTAATTTCTTAGAAGATAAAAGACAGGTAACGAAAATTTCACCTCAAGAAACTTCTAGAAAAATCTATGATATTACTATCCTTAATTAAAATTTGTTATTATTTGAGTCTTCAATAAGATTTGAATACTCTTACCTTGTGATGATAGATTGGTCTTCTCCGTGCCAGTCTTACATCGCAAGGTTTTTAAGTTTTTTGTGGGTCTATGTCAACTGTAGTGGGTGACGAAAAGCTAATATCTAAAGACAGTCTGGTAGTAAAAAAATAAGATTATTTACTACTTCTTGATTTAAAATAATAGTGGGGCCATTAATTTGTGGCAAATTTAATTTAATATTTTGCCTCAAATTAGCCACACTTTTTATAGAACTAAGAGGAAAAATGAAGTTTTCTTCCTATTAATATAGTTGTTTGAAATCTTAAATATAGCGTTTTACGATGTAATGGGAAGTATGGTGAATAAATCAACTATGTTCGTATGACAGAAGCACTTATTAGCCGTTTAAGCGATTAAGGCTATAATTTAGTGATTGAAGGAACAGGACGAACAACAGACGTTCCTATTCAAACAGCCACAATGCTTGAATCTAAAGGTTATGAAACAAAAATGTACGTCACGGCAGTACCGAAAATTGAATCATACTTAGGAACGATTGAACGATATGAAACTATGTATGCAGATGATCCAATGACAGCTAGGGCAACACCAAAACAAGCGCATGATATTGTTGTCAAAAACTTGCCGATCAACTTAGAAACCCTTCATAAAACGGGCTTATTTAGCGATATAAGGCTTTACAATAGAGAAGGAGTGAAACTCTATTCAAGCTTAGAAACGCCTTCCATTAGTCCGAAAGAGACCTTAGAAAGAAAATTAAATCGTAAAGTATCAGGGAAAGAAATTCAACCGACTTTGGAGAGAATAGAGCAAAAAATGGTTCAAAATCAACACCAAGAAACCCCTGAATTTAAAGCAATTCAACAAAAAATGGAAAGCTTGCAGCCACCTACACCACCAATACGGGGTCACTGGAACATCCATACAGAAAATAGCGGTAGAAAACCGAACAACTACTGGGCAATTAAGTTAGTTGTTCGGTTCTTTTGTTTAGCTTTCTCAATTTTAGTCGATTAATTTCACGATAAAAGGTTCCTGTAGATATCTGATTTGTTTCAATGATTTCTTTGACAGAATAATCGCCACTTTTGTACATTCGAACTGCAATATCTAGTTTCTCTTGTGGAATTTTAGGACGGCCAATCGCTACCCCTCTTTTTTTACTAGCTTCGATTCCTTTACGGACTCGATCAGCCAAAAGATTCCGTTCTAATTCTGCGATCACACTCATCATTTGTAACATGGCCTTCCCGTGGGTGTTGAAGTATTCATATTCTCTTTTAAAGAAACAAATTGAATTTGCTTTTGATCCAATTCCTGAATTAAGTTTAAAATGTCCAAAGTGTTCCTTCCAAGTCTAGAAATACTTTCTACTACAACAATGTCTCCTTTTCGAATCGTTTGAAGAAGCTGCTCAATTCCTGGGCGGTTTCTTTTTGTACCTGTATATTTTTCTTGAATAATCTTCTCTGCGCCAAAATTTTTTAACTGATCAATTTGACGACCTAAATTTTGATCGTCTTTTGATACACGAGCATAGCCAATAATCATTACAAGAACCTCCAGTTTTATTTCTTTTTTATTATGAAGAATGTTCTTTCTTTTGGCAATGGTTTATTATAAACTTTTTTATAATGAGTTTTTGAAAACTTAAAACATTGATAGACAAAGGAGTCAAAAACTAGAAATAAGATTCTAAAAAACTATAGTTTTTGGAAAGTTTGGAGGCTTAAATGAAAAAAGAAAAAATTTTTGGTACGTTTGTGGGTGCTCCTTCGGAAGAACAATTGCAATTATACTTCCAGTTAACTGATTTTGATAAAGAAATTATTAATGAAATGAGATTACCTTCTACTAAACTCGGGTTTGCTGTACAGCTAGGGACAGTACGATTTTTAGGAACTTTTTTTACTGATTTTTCAAAAATACCGTTAGAAGTAATAATATACCTGGCCAATCAATTATCTATTGATCCCCGTGAATTTGATTCTTATTCTAGAAAAATGACAATCAGTCAACATGCACAATTGATCAAAGAGCGCTATTCGTATAGAAATTTTCAAGACTCTGATTGCCAGAAATTTCTATATGATTGGCTTTTATCTCGTGCTTCACATACGACTGAAACAACTGAAATGCTCTCAGATATGCTATTGAAAAAATGTTTAGAAGAAAAAATATTACTTCCAGGTGTATCCATATTTTAACGTTTTATTTCCAAAATTGTTGAACAAGCAGAAGATCAATTGATGAAGCAACTCTCTCTTATACCTTCTGAAGAAGAGTCAGAGAAGTTATTAAATTTACTTAGTCTTATGGGTGTGCCTGTTCAAGGGGCATTCACTAAAATGGATATTTTACGAGCTCCTTTAATTGATGAAGGTAGGAAAGAAATCACTCGTGGTTTTCATCGATTAAAGGAATTCCAGCAGTTTCATACGAGTGAATGGGATTTCTCAACTATCCCTGAAGGAAAAGTAAAGCATTTAGCTACCTACGCTTTTAAAGCCAAATCAAGCCTTATTCAAAGAATGAGTATTCAGAAAAAATTAGCCCTTTTAGTTGCTTTTGTGTATGAGTATGAAAAGATTGCTACAGACGAATTGCTTACAGCTTTAATAAAATATTATGAGTCAATTTTTAGACGAGCAAAAAATAAAGAATCAAAAGAGCGTTTACGAACGTTAAAAGATTTGGATCGTGCAGCATTTACTCTATCTGAAATAGTTGAACTACTTTTAGACGATTCTATTGAAATTGATTGTCTGCGAAGCCGAGTGTTTGACCAATATCCAGCAGAGGATATTGTAAATGCGGTGTTTCAAGTAAAGAAACTTGTTAAAAATGAACAAGAACCTATTGCAATCGCAGAATTAATTCAATCCTATCGTAAAATTCGAAAGTTTATTGCCTTGATTATTGAAACATTAACAATAGAAAATGGACACTATGATGAAGATTGTATGGCAGTGTGGTGCTTAATTCAACGTAGAATCCCCAAACCAATCACCTTTAGACAATTTGAATCTGTTGAAAATCATATACCAAAGAAATGGGCTTATTATATTCACTATAACCCTAATGAAGTCAATCAAAGTATGCTTATTCTAGGTATTGAGTTACTAATCCAAAGCTTGAATAAACATGATATATTTGTACCTAAAAGTGAAAAGTTCATTGATCCAATGAGTTGTTTAATCAGCAAAGAGACGTGGGAACAGCAAAAAGAAAGTTTACTCTCTCAATTGGAATTACCTAGCTCTTCTGTTGAAGCAATAAAGCAATTAGAAGAAGATCTAAGTCTGTCATATAACGAAACAGTAAAAAATGGCCCCATTCTGAAATGGCTAGAATTGAAAAACAGGATAACAAAGATAAAATTATCGTGTCTAAACTCCGAAAAACACGTGAAAATAAGGAAGATAAGCAGTTCAAAAATCGCGTAAAAGCATTAATGCCCAAAATTGATCTTCCAGATTTATTATTGGAGGTAAATCAACAACTTGATTTAACCTCCTGTTTCCACCATATTAATGAATCGAATACGCGTATGGATCACTTAGATATTAGTGTTCTAGCAGTACTTTTAGCAGAAGCCTGTAATATTGGCTTTTCTCCAGTATCTAAAGAAGGAATCGAGAGTTTAAAATATGATCGGCTAATGTACGTCAATCACCAATATGTTCGATTGGATACACTGTCAGCAACAAATAAAAAAATTATTTCTGCATACAAAAAACTTCCTATTTCTCTTGTATGGGGAAATAATCAAATGGCTTCGGCCGACGGTATTCGTTATACCACACCACAACGTTCCCTATATTCTAGAAGTAATCCAAAATATTTTGGCCGCAGTCGTGGAGTCACATTTTACAACTTTGTTTCTGATCAATATATTGGCTTTCATGGAATGGTTGTTCCAGGAACATTGCGTGATTCTTTGTACTTATTGGATGGTTTTTTAAATCAAACAAGTGGCTTAGAACCAAAACAAATCATGACAGATACAGCCGGGTATAGTGATTTGGTATTTGGACTTTTTGGATTGTTAGGCTTCCAATTTAGCCCACGAATTGCAAACAATCACGGAACAAAACTTTGGCGAATAGACTTAACTGCAGACTATAAAATGTTAAATGAAGTTTCTCAAAACAAAATCAACACTACTCGAATAGAAAAAAACTGGGACGAAATACTTCGAGTAGCAGGTTCTTTAAAGTCAGGAAAAGTGAATGCGACAGAGTTAACAAAAGCACTTCAACGAAATGGTCAACCAACAGAGCTAGGGAAAACCATTATTGAATATGGAAAAGTATACAAAACAAAGCACCAATTGCGCTATATTTCTGATGAGATTTATGCAAGACAGATTTTAGAACAGCTGAATAAAGGAGAAGCAAGGCATACATTATGTCGCCACATATTTTATGGGAAAAAGGGCAAACTATATCAAACCTATATTGACGGAATGGAAGAGCAATTGACTGCTCTTAGTATTGTGACAAATGCAATTATTTATTGGAATACGCTCTATTTAGAAAGAGTAATTGACCAAATGCGTGTAGAAGGATTTGATTGTTCAGAAGAGAAAATCAATAAATTATCACCACTTCTCGTTGAGCATATTAACTTTGTTGGTAAATACTCTTTTCGATATGATCCTTCCTTGAAAAATGGACATTTGCGTCCTTTAAATACACAATAAAACTAAAATGTTCGTGTTTTAAATCCTAGCGCTATTTTCTGCACGAATGTTCCAGAAGAATATTTCTGAAGAGAAAAAGAAAAAAACAAGAAACGTTGATTTAACAGCATTTCTTGTTTTTTTTCATGTCTCACTACCGCTATTTTCTGTACGGATGTTCCAGTGACGCCATTTACTAAGTATGTAGTAGGTCATTTAAGTTGAGCATACTTTATTTGTATAAACTTTGAATATGATTAAAGTATTTAGGTTAGTAATTTTTATGTATCAACAGTTCCTGTTATAAAATAAAAATAGCTAGTTTTTTAGTTAATATATCTTTTTATGTCAGTTAGGAACTGTGATATTTAAATTGAATGTTCATATATTGTTTTAGCCATTTTGTGGATAGGTTAAATTTGATAAAAAAGAGTATTGGGTGTACTATTTTAGTGACTGAATTAGTATATAGGAGGAATTGATTATGTGTACAGCAATTACTTATGTATCAAAAGATCATTACTTTGGAAGGAATTTTGATTATGAAATTTCTTATAATGAGGTGGTTACTATTACGCCGAGAAATTATAAGTTTTCATTTCGAGAAGTTGGAAATTTAGATCATCATTTTGCAATAATTGGAATTGCTGCTGGGATTGCTGATTATCCGCTTTATTATGATGCAATAAATGAAAAAGGATTAGGAATGGCTGGATTAAACTTTTCAGGCTATGCAGATTATAAAAAAATTGAAGAAGGAAAAGAAAATGTTTCTCCATTTGAGTTTATTCCTTGGGTATTGGGCCAATGCTCTACTGTAGATGAAGCAAAAAAATTATTGAAGAATCTTAATTTAGTAAATATTAATTTTAGTGATGAACTTCCGTTATCCCCTCTCCATTGGCTGTTGGCTGATAAAGAGCAATCTATTGTGGTTGAAAGCACGAAAGAAGGCTTACGTGTATTTGATAATCCTGTAGGCGTATTAACAAATAACCCAACATTTGATTACCAATTATTTAATTTAAACAATTATCGTGTACTTTCAACTAGAACTCCAAAAAATAATTTTTCAGATCAAATAGAGTTAGATATTTATAGTAGAGGAATGGGTGGTATTGGGTTGCCAGGAGATTTATCATCAGTATCTAGATTTGTAAAAGCAACTTTTACTAAGTTAAATTCTGTATCAAGAAGTTCAGAATATGAAAGTATTAGCCAATTTTTTCATATTTTAAGTTCTGTCGAACAACAAAAAGGATTGTGTGATGTTGGTGATGAAAAATATGAGTATACGATTTATTCTTCATGTTGTAACCTGGAAAAGGGAATTTATTACTATCGTACGTATGACAATAGTCAAATTACTGCTGTGGATATGAATAAGGAAAATTTAGAGAAGGATAGCTTAATTGTTTATCCAATGGTGGAAACACAACAAATTAACTATGCTAATTAATTTGTTGTAATTCTTGTTTTTATAAGTATTTTCGAAATGATTTTAAATAAACGGGAATAATAGAAGAGTAGATTTAAGTTATTGATAACTACTAGGTAATTGATGATAAATTAAACAAATTAGATGCTTTAAGGAAAGATGACAAAAAAAGTACAGTATTACATGAAAAAGTGGATTTTTGAGAAAAAAAGGGTTTAACAATTAATATCAAAAACAACTATTCTTATAAAACGAATAGTTGTTTTTTTGTATTCATATTTTCTATAAAAAAATGAATAGTAAACGCTTGTAATTTTTTTAATAAGAAGGATAGCTTGTTATAAGAGTAACTACGATTGTCCGCATAATTTTTTTGAAGTGTAAAAAAAATATAGAGTTATAAATGTGATAGGTGTATTAGTATTTATTTAAAAGACTAAAAAATGTGAAGGAGTTTGAATCGAAATGAAAAAAGTATGTGCTATTTTAATGATTTCTGCGTCAGTTTTAGGAATGGTGCCCAGTAATGCACCAATTTTTACAGCAGAAATAAATTATGCGCATGAAAATGAATTACAAATGAATCCGTTTGTTATAGCGTTTATCGATAAAGTGAAGCAAAATTTAGTTTTAGATGATAATTATCATACAGTAAAATTAACTGAGGCTGCAACGGATGAGAAGATTCAAAAATTGTACGCAGAAGCTACAGCACTATTGGTAAAACAATCAAGTGTTTTATCGAGTGAAGAGAAACAAATTATTTGTTAAAGGCTATGAGGAATGAATTAAAGAAAGACCAAAATCAAGCGTATGAGGAAGAAAAAATTAAGTATTATCAACAGCAATTTAATGAATTGTTTAATGATTCGAATAATCAAATGTTAAAGGAGACAATTACTGGCTCCCAATTATTAACATTATTTGAAAGTTTTATTGAATATAAATCCGAACGTAGAAATCGGGACGAAAATATCATGAATCGTATTTCGAATTTATTTGAAATTCTAAATGGTGCTATTGTTCTTTGGTCAAATGAGTTGGAAAAGAAAGTTGATGATTTATTTTCAGTTAGGGAGGAAGCATTAAAAGAAACAGTTTCTCAATCAGACATTGAGCAATTGGCAAGTGATGCAGAAGAATTAGATAAGTTGGGTGTATCATATGCTTATGTAGAAAAAATTACACATAAAGTAAAATTGGTAGCAAAAGCTGTTAAATTTATTTATGAAATGCCGCAAGATACACTTGTTCGTGAAATTTCTATAGCATCTACTAAGCAAGAAGAATAATGAAAGTAATTTGTTTGGCTGTTTACATCATAAAAAATGTTATTTTATAAAAGAATTGCTAAAGCTTTGCAATAAAGAATCTATTGATATGATTAGTTTTTTCGTATTTTTTAAAAGAAAAGACTTTTGGAATCTCAACATTTGTTTTAAGTAGGGATCATGAATATAAGTAAATAAGAAAAAATAGTATTAACAAATTATACTGAATAAACAAAAGAAGTAGTAGTTCCATTAATGTCAGGAGAATTGAAATGAGTGATTTAATAAAATTACCGAATATAGGAGTAGTTTTAGAAAAGAAACTACTTTTAGCAGGAATTGAAAACCAAGAAAAGCTAAAAAAATCGGGAGTAAAGAAGCTTTTTTTCGTATACGATTGCAAAGTGACTCAGATGCATGTTTACATATGCTTTATGGGTTGGAAGGAGCAATAGAAGGTGTAAATGATATTTGTTTATCTCAAGAAACAAAAGAAGAATTGAAAGCATATTATAATTCATTAAAATAACTTTACATTATTCCTACTAAAAATAACTAACTAGTTTATATTAGAAGTTCTGTTTATTCAAACATTAAAGGAAGAAAAAGGTTTGTATGCAAATTTATGCTCATGAAAGAGGTAACCCTTATGGATGCACATATTTTATAAGTTTTCATGAAATAGAGTTAGTGATACTGTTAGTGTGGAAAGATAATTTTTTTACTTATAACAAGCAAGAAGTGGAAAATAATTTAAATAAGATGGCCGATGTAAGCACCTCAGCAAAAAGAACAATCTATCAATTCATTGAAAAGACTAATTCTTTGTTGTATCTATCCTATAAAGAATTACATTAGAATAACAAACCAAAAAGCAAGCCCGTAGCGAATAGGCTTGCTTTTTGTGTATCTGTACGTTTTAATATGGGATACTTTTAGTATGTTTTCGTTTCTATATATTTTTTCTATTGTAATAGATATCAAAAAATAAGAAGTAATTCATTGGAAAAGATATTTTGAGTAGTTAAATTATTTTTTTAGTTATGATAAACTATAGCTATAAAAAGTTTTAGAAAAAGAGCAAAAAAAAACACACATTTTTAACCAAAGGGGTTAACAAATGTATGTGATACAGAATCATAGTTTGTTGTCCAAAGGGGACAATCAAATTACACATTCAATATAACATGAATCTGTACATAATGCAATAGTCAAATATAGGATATTGAGGAGAATACTAGTGAAAGAAACAGTATCGGTTTTTATGGATGAAAGTGGCAAAAATAAAAATGAAATTAGTCTGATTGGAAGTGTGGTCGTCCCTAATAATTTTTATTGTTCAAAAAGTGTTATGGAGCTAAATGATAAACTAAAGAGAGAAGAAATAAGTTTCCATTTGACCGATTATAAAAAAAGTCAATTAAAAGATTATTTAAACTTATTTGATTTATTTGTTTCAAATGAAAATTTACTTCGATTCAATGTAGTAGCTTTTAAGCGTGGAAGATTTAGTAATCATATGTTGAAAGGAAAAATTGATGATATGGTATATTCAAAAATACCAGAGCGATCAATCTATGGATCATTGAGAGGGTACAGTTCATTTACTGAGGTTGAAGCAAATATCTATATTGAGTACGCAACAGATTATGAAAAAAGAGGTTTAGATAAGTTAATTAAGAATCAGCTTAATATTCATTCTTTGTATAGATACGATCATTTTAAAGTGGTTAAAGCAAAGCTAATATATAAAAATACTGAAATTGGATTAGAATTTACTGATGCTTGTTTAGGTGTTTTAAGGAATATAATTGAAAATAGAGATGTAAAGACAACAAGTAGTAGTAAAGTTAGTAGGACCTTAATTTACAAAAAGCAGTTGGTTTATGAACTTATTAATAGACATAGAAACTTTTTTGAGCATATTGATTTATTTGAATTAGACGATAAAGGATTACTTGAACGAATTGATATGCGTAAATATATAAATCTTTTCCAATCAAAATATCTAAAAGAGAAGGAGTTATATGGTGAGGTAGCAGAAGTATACGGAGATTCTAAATATCATGTGAAACGAAAACCAAGAAAAATTCCTTATAGACAATGAGGACAAATTTATCATAGTTATTGTTATTAAAAATGTGAGGTCAGAAACTTAAAAAGTTTTTGACCTCTTTGCTTTTTCGTGCTATACTTGGAATTATCAAGTGTCAAAAACTTATGTTCAGAAAAGGTGAGGAAATTTTTGTCCATTTATGGTTATTCAAGAGTGAGTACTAGTAATCAAGATTACAAAACCCAGATTCAAAAACTAGAACGAGCTGGAGCAGAAAAAATCTTCAGTGAAAAATATACTGGAACAAAAAAAGAAGGAAGGAAAGAATTAGAAGAACTACTTTCTATTGTAAAAACTGGCGATAAAGTTTTAGTGACGAAAATTGATCGGTTGGCTAGAAGTATTGTTGATTTAAATTCAATTATCTCTTCTTTAAACAATTCAGGAGTGACTATCATCTTCTTAGATAATGCCCTAACCTTTGAGCCAAATAAAAGTGATTCTATGCAAACGTTAATGATGAATATGCTGGGTAGCTTTGCGCAATTTGAAAGAGATTTAATCGTGACGAGAACGCAAGAAGGGAAACAGTGGCATCGAGCGAACAATAAAAATTATCGAGAAGGACGTCCGAAAAGAGTACTAAATGATAAATACAAACATGCACTAGAGTTAATGGAAACAAACAGCATGCGAGAAGTGGAAAGGAAAACAGGTATTTCTTTATCTACTCTCAAACGAATCAAGAAACAAGCAAAGGAAGAACAGTTACTTAGTGAGAAATAATTCAGGAGTACTTATAATGGAAAATAGAGAGAAAATTATTCAGTTGTTCAAAAATCCTTTAGTAACAGGTTATGGGATTGAGATAATGTCAAACGGGCGACTTTATTCAGCAAACTTCCAAAGATATAAGAATCGAGTAAAGAAAGAAGAAAACCCATTGATATTTTTGAGAGCATGACAGCAAAGGTTGAGCAGTTATTTTTAGAATTAGCTGAAGAAGTCATACGAACGAACCCTAAAACAAAACAAGAATTCAAGGAAATGATTAAAGAATATAGTTATAAGGAGGATAACAAATGGTAGTTCGAAAAACATATGATCATTGGGGGATCGAAATCAGCACATGGAACAAAAGTAATATAGTTACTTTTATTGATTGTGACTGCGGGCAATTAGCTAAAAGAGAACTAGGAAAGTATAATCAGTTTAAATGTGATAGCTGCAATAAAGAATACAAATTGTATCAAGGCAACTATATCGCAATTGATGAAAAAATAAATGAAGTAGCTCAAAACGATTGAAAAAGTAAAAAGATTTTTAATTGTGTGCTTTCAATAATTTAAAAAAGGTGGAGAGTTTAATGAATTTTGGATATTTGAATTTTGGAACAAAAGACGCTGTTTTAGTGATCGCAATATTTATTATCTTAATTTTGACGGTACTGTTTCGTTGGTCAGCTTTAGAATTTGTCTTTTCTTCAGGTGCAGTAGGAATTGCTTTTTTTGCTGGAAATATGAAACAAGACAAAAGGATATCAGATAGGCAAAACAAAAAGATAGATAAGAGGTAAATGAAATAATAGCGAAAACGATGCACGACTCCAATAGGGATTTTAACTATTTCTTGAAGGTGTACCAGATAAAGAAGTTGAAGAAAAAAAGGTATTAACAGACGAGACGGACTCTTAAAAGGTATCGTCAGCATTACGGAGTTACTGCAGAAAAGAGAAAGAAGAAAAAATAAAGTAGAGAAAAATTCTACTCCATAAAAAAATACTTGTTTGATTCTGTATTACGTTAAACGACAAATTGTTATAATTTGATTAAAATATTAAATATGATATAATTTTTTATAATTTAGTCTGAATTACAATTAGTTGATTAGCATTATTTCTACAGAGGAGATGATAAAATGGGTATATTTACTAATTTTTCTGATTTTTTAGAAGAAAGAAGAAAAAAGAAACATGATAAAATAAGAAAAAAAGCTGAAGCTATGAAGCGTCAAGGTAAAAGCCCAGTAAAGAAGGGCTGGGGAACAATGGTCGATACTGGATCAGGTGGAATAAACAAAAACCCAATTGATAGAGTTTACGATATAGGACAACAACAGAAAAATTTATCTTCTAAAAGTGATGAAAAAAATAAATTTTCAGAATACCAAAAAATAAAGAAAAGAAGTTAAAAATCTTCTTTTCTTTATTTTTTGGAATTAAATTAATTATCTTGCTTGACTAATAAGTCTGTAGCTTTTAAAGATGATGGAATAGGATAAGGTCCTCCTTGAAGATAGAGAGTTCCTGCGTAGGTTCTCCAATTTCCTGGAGCATAGCCTGTAGAAATTAGTGTCAAATATCCGTGGGATCGACGCTCAACTGCTGTATTTTCGACTGAAACATAAATTGTTGCAGGCGGGTATCCAACGTACGAACGGTAAGTTGTGTAATACCAAGTGCTAGGAGCATATGCTGCACGTTGTTGGATAGCGTCGGTAGTAGATAAGTTAGACGATAATTGTTCATTTAAAACATCGTGTGCATAAGATTCTTGTGATGGAGTAACATTTGACTCTTGTGATTCTGCATTTGTCTGTTGGGAAAATCCGAATAGAATGATACTAGCAAGAAATAAAAATAAAACACTTTTAAATTTCATAATTAACTCCATTTTCTATAATTAAATGTTAATTAATATTTAATTATAAGTCAAGAATTTATAAAATCGCGAATTGTAAAATTAAGTTAGAAAAATAAAAAGGCATTTATGGTACACTCAAATTGTATTTCCGACGAAAGAAAACAAAGGAGTGTAACCATAAATGACCTACAAACATCTTACCATAGACGAA
>OFLV01000071.1_pt1 | contig 27154 bp, 20 predicted proteins | sample 1540901 | NCBI WGS metagenome assembly OFLV01 (sample SAMEA4413050, study PRJEB24355) | metagenome | biome: human; feature: gut; material: faeces | place: United Kingdom | collected 2010
GAATTGAATCAAGACGCCCTACACATTTGGTTCGTCTATTCTTTGTTCAGTTTTCAAAGGTCTACGTTACCTCGCAGCAACTTTTATATCATAACAAACTTTCGTTTGAATGTCAAGAACTTTTTTTAAAAAGTTTTTTAAGTTGTTTTGCTCGGTCGTTGCCGTCTGCTGTGACAACTTCTATATCTTATCATTATCTCAGTTGTTTGTCAACAACTTTTTAAAACTTTTTTGTTATTTTATAACAATTTTTTTGATCAAATGATTGATTTAAAAGCAATCTCTTTAACGACTTTGTTATTCTAACATGTTATTTATCTTTTCGTCAAGAAAAATTTTTAACTTTTTAAAACTTTTTTCTTAACGAACTGTTTGTCAGAACAGATATTAATATACCAAGGATTTTTCTAAAACGCAACTATTATTTTGCAGAAAAATAACATTTTTTTCAATTTCGAACGATGAATATTTTCTGCAAAGAAAACATTCGTTTCTTTATCTTATAATCCCTTTTCCCTTACTGAAATGTTCGTTAATCATTCGTAAAAAAAGCAACGTACTTTATTGTACGTTGCTCTCTTCTTTTATTCCAGCGATTGGAATAAAAATTCTAAAGATTGTTCCTTGATGCAATACGCTTTCTGCATCAATACGTCCTTTATAGTTTTCGACTAATTGTTTTGCAATCGATAGACCTAAGCCATTACCGCCTTTATTTCTTGCACGGGCTTTATCTACTCGATAGAATCGATCAAATATTTTCTCCAAGTCTTCTTCAGTGATTCCTTCACCAAAATCTTGCACAGCTATTTCAAATTCATTCATCGTTCGAGAAATGGAAATATGCACTTCTTTTCGATCTGTTGAATATTTAATCGCATTATCTAATAGAATAATTAGCAATTGTTCAAAGTGATTACGATAGATTTTCAGTTCAACTTCGGTTGGTAAATCGTCATCTAATGTGATATGAAACTCAGGATAAACCAATTGGAAGTTATTAAATACTTGGTAGACTACTTGTTTAGCATCTGTTCGTTCATTTGCATATTGGGTGTCCACTTGTTCAGCGCGTGAAAGGTCAAGCATTTCTTGGACCAAACTCTTCATACGACTAATTTCTTGTAAACTGGCCTTTAATGATTCATCTAAAATTTCAGGATCGTCTTTCCCCCAACGATTTAAAAGGTTTAAATGGCCTTCCATAATCGCAACGGGCGTTCTTAATTCATGGGAAACATCTTCTACAAACTGCTCTTGTTGTTCGATATAGCGTCTCATACGATCTAACATTTCATTAAAGATTTCCGAGATATCTGCTAACTCATCTCTCGTATTAATCTCCGGCATGTGGACATCTGATTGCGGGTCTTTGCGGATTGTATCCATCGTGTCTCTCAATACTTTTAATGGTTTTAAGAAATAAGAAGAGAGGATAAAGCCTAAGACACTACTTACAATCAGAGAAATCACTTCTAAAACTACAAGTGTTAATAATAAATGATTACGAATTTCATAAAAAGAAGAAAGTTCATAAAACGCTTGAATATAGCCAATCTTTTCTCGTGTTTCTTTTGAAAAAATAGGTTCCACGGAATAAAAACCGGTTTTATCAAAAACGGTTTGAACAACAGGTAATTGTCGATCCAATTGTAATAACTTATCATATTCATTTTGTGTTTTAAAAACTAGCTTTTGGTTTGTGTCATACACAGATAAATAAAGTTCTGGTTGTCCTAGTTCAGATATGAAACTGTCCATTTCCATAAACGAACCTTCTACTGCTGTATGCTTATTATAGTAGTTTTCATCTCTTTCACTCGGCGTTTTTAAATAGTCAAAAACGTCTGTTACCGTTAAATTTTCATTGGCATTAGCTAATCGATTTGTTACTTCTGCAATCGTTGCTTCGACATTTTCCTTTTCTTTGGCAACAATAAGACTGACAGAAGACTTATAGGTAATCACCGCAAAAATGGTAAAAACTACAAATATAAAGAAAGAACTTGCGAAAGCCCACTTTATAGTTAAAGATGGGCCTTCCAGTTCTTTTTTAATCGTTCTTTTCATTAATTAGTTCTCACGAACGCATAACGTAGCCAGTTCCACGGACAGTTTGGATGTAGCTTTCTTCTCCAGGTACGTCAATTTTATTTCGTAAGTAGCGGATATACACATCCACAACGTTTGTTTCTACTTCTGTTTCATAGCCCCAAACTTTATTTAGTAACACATCACGTGCCAAGACAACATTCACGTTTTCCATTAGCGTTAATAGTAATTCGTATTCGCGTTTTGTTAATTCAATCATTTCAGAATTACGACGAACGACACGATTTTCTTTTTCAATTGTTAAGTCACGATATGTAATCGTTGTTTGTTTTGCAACGTTTTTATCGCCCTCAATATCAATACGACGAAGTAACGCACGTAAACGAGCTAACAATTCTTCAATTGCAAATGGTTTAACAATATAATCATCCGCTCCATGGTCTAAGCCAGAAACACGGTCAATTACTGAATCACGTGCAGTCATCATAATAATTGGTGTATTTTTCACTTGGCGAACACGGCGACATACTTCTAATCCATTTAATTCTGGTAACATCAAATCAAGAAGGATAGCATCCCATTCGTTGTTAAGAGCGGCTTCCAATCCTGTACGACCATTGTAGTGTACTTCTGTCGTATACCCCTCATGTTTTAATTCAAGCTCAACGAATCTCGCTAAGTTCTTTTCATCTTCAATAATTAAAATGTTGCTCATTTGATTAATTGTCCTTTCTCTTTAAAAGCTATACTCAAGCTCAACCTTTTTATTCCTTACTACTTATTAGAGAATTACTACTCAATCTGTCTGGTTCTTTTTTAAGCCACAGTAAAACCATGAGCATGGTGAGCCACACTCATGGTCTCCAGCGTGTTTATTCTTCGTTGTACCAGCTGTAATGGTAGATTCCTTCTTTGTCTGTGCGTTCGTACGTATGAGCACCGAAGTAATCACGTTGTGCTTGAATTAAATTCGCTGGTAAGCGATCTGAACGATAAGAATCGTAATAAGCAATTGCAGATGAGAATGTTGGTACAGGAACACCTGCTTGAACAGCAATCGCAACAACTTCACGAACGGCTTGTTGATATTTTTTCGTAATTTCTACAAAGTATTCATCTAACAACAAGTTTTCAAGTGCTGGATTTTTTTCATATGCATCGGTAATTTTTTGTAAGAATTGTGCACGGATAATACAACCTGCTCGCCAGATTTTTGCAATTTCACCAAATGGTAAATCCCATCCGTATTCTTCAGAAGCTGCACGGAGTTGTGCAAAACCTTGCGCATAACTCATTAATTTACTAAAGTATAATGCTTCGCGAATTTTTTCAATCAATTCTTTTTTATCGCCTGCAAAGTTAAAGGCTGCAGGTTTTGATAAAATGCCACTTGCTTTTACGCGTTCTTCTTTGTAAGCCGAAATAAAACGTGCAAATACTGATTCTGTAATTAATGGTAATGGTACACCAAGATCTAACGCACTTTGGCTTGTCCATTTACCTGTTCCTTTGTTGCCTGCTGCATCAAGAATAACATCAACGATTGGTTGGTCGGTTCCTTCATCATCTTTACGTGTCAAAATGTCAGCCGTGATCTCGATAAGGTAACTGTCTAATTCGCCTTCGTTCCATTCTTTGAAAATCTCTGCCATTTCATCAACAGATAAACCTAAGATTTGTTTCATTAAATCGTAGGATTCAGCAATTAATTGCATGTCCCCATATTCAATCCCATTATGAACCATTTTTACATAATGTCCAGCACCATTTGGGCCAATGTAAGTCACACATGGTTCACCGTCTTCTGCTTTAGCTGAAATTTTTTCAAGAATTGGCGCAACTAACTCATACGCTTCTTTTTGTCCGCCAGGCATGATAGATGGTCCTTTCAAGGCTCCTTCTTCTCCGCCAGAAACGCCAGTACCAATAAAGTTAATTCCTGAGTTTGCTAGTTCTTCATTACGTCGCATTGTGTCTTTGAAGAACGTATTACCGCCATCAATTAAGATATCGCCTTTATCAAGGTGTGGTAACAATTCTTGGATTGTCGCATCTGTTGCAGGTCCAGCTTTAACCATCAACATAATTCGACGAGGTTTTTCAATTGCATTCACAAATTCCTCAATTGAGTATGTTGCTTGAAAGTTTTTGTCAGGATGTTCTTCAACCACTTCTGTTGTTTTTGATCCTGTACGGTTATACAGCGCAACTGTATAGCCTCTGCTTTCAATGTTTAAAGCAAGATTTTTTCCCATGACAGCCATGCCGACTACGCCAAATTGTTGTTTTGTCATTTTATGACCTCCTATATTATAATCAACGAAAATTCTATGAGCATTCTCTTATAATCCTCACTATTATAACGCACTATCTTTCATATGAAAACAATATAGTGCCAATAAATTTCCAATTTCTTCATATTTTCTTAAAAAAATACAAATCCCCTAGGCTCCATGGTTAGCCTAGGGGATTCAACATTTCAAAAAATGTTTTTATGCTTATGCTTCTTTAGACATTACGTCTTTTCCATCGTAGTGACCACATGCTGGACATACGTGATGGCTTTTTTTCATTTCACCACAGTTTGAGCATGCATTTAAGCCTTTGATTGTTAATTTGTAGTGTGTGCGACGTTTTGCTTTTTTCGCTTTAGAAGTTCTTCTAGCTGGTACTGCCATTGTTGTTCCACCTCCTTGTAAAGATGCGTGTATTTACATACACAATATATTCCAACCTAGCTGTTATCTTCCTCTTCAGCATTATCGCTGAGTAATTCTGATAGTTTAGCCAGACGAGGATCCACTGTTTGTTCTGCTGCTTTCTGCTTACTTTCCAAATATGCTTCTTCTGAAATCACTTCCCAGTCATTGCCACTTGGCATTTCTTGACTGTTTTGTTCTTCTTCTGTAAGCACTTGAATTGGAATGGACAATAGAATGTTGTCTTCGACAGATTCATCTAAATCAATTGTTGGCTTGTCCAATAAAATAATCTCTTCAGCTGCAAATCGTTCATCTCTTGTATCCATTTGTTCTTTTGTCATAAAGACTTCATCGACCGTGATTTGCATTGGCAAAGCCACAGGTTCTAAAGAACGGGATGAAGGAACGGTTACAGTTACCTGAATAGTGTAATGAAGTAAATATTCTGATTTATTGACTGCTAATAAGCCTTCTACTTTGATTGGACTAACATCCAACAAGGTATCATCTCGTTGAAGAAGCTCTTCTTTAAGATGCAATGTTTCTGAAAACACTAGCGGCTCTTCTTTGTATTTATTTAATTCTAACAAAGACCACTTCATAATTATCACTCCTAAGCAACAAAAGCTATTATACAGGGGTATGAAAGCTTTGTCAATGAAATTTTCTTGACAGCCCTTTCTTATTTCCTGTTTTTCTTTCGTTTTTTTTATAATTGTTTTTCTGTTGAAGATAACTTAGCGCTTATTCAATTAAATAACAAAATTTTTGTGTGAAATAACATAGATAATTTAAAACTAAGACATAATTTTACTATTTGCGCCCAACTCTTTATTTACTGAATACGTGTTTTCTGAACATTTCATACCACTGTCTTCCTTGTAAAAAAAGCTGAGACAAACTGACGAATCGGTTTGTCCCAGCTTTGCGTCCGAGTACATATTGCTTAAAATCAAATGATTGAATTAATTAGATTTAGATAGCTGTTGTTGCTCCGCGGTAAACAATACCACGACGAGGATCAACAGTAATCACTTCGTCATTATTAATTAATGATGTTGCATCTGCAGCACCTACGATAACTGGAATATTTTGCGCAATCGCTACAACAGCTGCATGAGAAGTTAAACCACCTTCTTCAACAACTAATGCTGATGCTTTTTCAATTGCAGGCATGTATTCTTTATCTGTTGTTTTTGTAACTAAAATAGCTCCTTCAGTCGCTTTAGCAACTGCTTCTTCAGCAGTTCCTGCTACAACGGCTTTTGCAATAATTGCTTCTTCGCCGACACCTTGACCTTGAACTAATTTAGAACCGATCATTTGAATTTTCATTAAGTTTGTTGTGCCTTTTTCGCCAACTGGAACACCAGCAGTGATAATGATTAAATCACCTTCTGAAGCATAACCTTCTTCTTGTGATACTTTTGAAGCTAAATTAAACATTTCATCTGTGCTTGATGGTTTGTCAGCAACTGTTGCGTAAACACCCCATGATAATGATAAGCTACGTGCTTTTTGTTCTGAGAACGTAATTGCAACGATATGTGCTTTTGGACGGTATTTAGAGATCATACGTGCTGTATGGCCTGATTCTGTTGCCGCAACGATTGTTTGGATACCCAAGTTACGTGCTGTATGGCCAACAGATTGTCCGATTGCTTCAGTCATATCTGTTTTGCTATATAATTTCAATGCGAATGAATCTTGGTTAACTAATGTTTCTTCTGTACGAACTGCAATACGAGCCATTGTTTGAACAGCTTCTAATGGGTAATCCCCTGCTGCAGTTTCGCCTGATAACATTACTGCATCTGTTCCATCGTAGATTGCGTTTGCTACGTCATTTGCTTCCGCACGTGTTGGACGTGGGTTACGTTGCATTGAATCTAACATTTGTGTTGCAGTGATAACTGGTTTACCTAAAGCATTACATTTTTTAATTAAAGCTTTTTGGACAACTGGAACATCTTCTGTTGGAATTTCAACACCCATGTCACCACGAGCAACCATTAAACCATCAGAAACTTTTAAGATTTCATCGATATTATCGATACCTTCTTGGTTTTCGATTTTAGGAATGATTTGGATGTGTGTTGCGTTTTCTTCTTCTAAAATTTTAGTGATTTCTAAAACGTCAGAAGCACGACGAACGAAGCTAGCTGCGATAAAGTCAATTCCTTGACCAATTCCGAAACGGATATCGTTAGCATCTTTTTCAGTGATCCCTGGTAAGTTTACAGAAACGCCTGGTACGTTAACGCCTTTTTTGTTTTTCAAGACGCCTTCGTTTTTAACAACTGTTACGATTTCGTTTGCATCACGGTCGATATAAGTTACTTCTAAATCGATTAAACCATCATCTAAAAGAATGTGTGAACCTACGTTTACATCATTGATTAATTCTGGATAAGTGATTGAGAATTTTTCATTTGTTCCTAAAACTTCTGTCATAGAAATACGTACTGAGTCACCAATTTTCATTGTGATTGCGCCATTTTCCATGTCATTTGTGCGGATTTCAGGACCTTTTGTATCTAGTAAGATCGCTACGCGTTTCCCTGTAATTTTTACAGCTTCACGAATGTTTTTAATACGAGCACCATGCTCTTCGTAGTCACCATGTGAAAAGTTCAAACGGCAAACATTCATACCTGCATTAATTAAGTTTACTAGCATATCAACGGATTCACTAGCTGGTCCAATCGTACATACGATTTTCGTTTTTTTCATTACTAAAACGCTCCTATTCCAAATTTGTTTATACAAAGCTAATAAGATTAGCTAATATACAAGATTAAAAAGAAATTTCATGATTTAACTCATAAAGAGATAAATCTGGTTTGTGTTTATTGTTTTCTAACGTGTCAATAATATCAGCTGCAACTACTTGGTTATCTAACATACCGATACATAAACCGCCTTTGCCTTCTTTTAGAAGTTCAACAGCATATGACCCAAATTTACTTGCTAATACACGGTCACGAGCACTTGGCGAGCCCCCACGAACCACGTGTCCTAAAATTGATACACGCGTATGGAAATCACCGTATTCAGAAAGTTTATCAGCAAATTCATTTCCGCCCATTACGCCTTCTGCTAAAATGATTAAGCAATGTTTTTTCCCGCGGTCGCGGCCTTCTTGAATACGTTTGGCAACGTTTTTCATATCAAAATCATGTTCAGGAATAATGATTTCATCTGCTCCGCCTGCCACGCCTGACCACAATGCGATATCACCAGCGTTACGTCCCATTACTTCGATAACGAATGTACGAACATGAGAAGTCGCTGTATCACGAATTCGGTCAATTGATTCCAAAACAGTGTTAATCGCTGTATCAAAACCGATTGTGAAATCTGTTCCAGGAATATCATTATCAATCGTTCCAGGAATTCCAACAGCGGGGAAACCACGTTTTGTCAAAGCCATTGCGCCATGATAAGAACCGTCTCCACCAATAACAACTAAGCCTTCAATACCGAATTTTTTCAATTGTTCGATTCCTTTTAATTGCCCTTCTTCAGTAGCAAATTCAGGATAACGAGCAGAGTACAAGAATGTTCCACCACGTTGAATCTTATCGCCAACGTCAGCAACATCTAAACGACGGATGTCGCCTGCGACTAAACCGGCAAATCCATAGTTAATACCGTAAACTTCGATTCCATCAAAAATACTTTTGCGTACGACTGCACGAATTGCAGCGTTCATTCCAGGGGCATCTCCCCCGCTGGTTAAAATACCAATGCGTTTCATTCGCTATTTCACCTCATATAATATACTTTCAACTGCCAAAAGAAACCTTTTCGCAAAAATTGATATACAAAAATATTACGTCATTCATTTTACCATTAAAGAACCAAAATGTCTTGAGTTAAGAAGAAAAAAATGAAAAAAGTTGAAAACAACTAGTATTTTTTACCGTAAATCATTTGAAAATGACGTTTTGCTCGCCTAAAACGTAAGCTAATTGTTGCTGACTAGCGCTTGTATGAGCGACCCAATTTTCTTCATTTAATACTATTTTCTTTCCTGTTTTTTCAAAATAGACAATCACTGGAATGTGTCCAGCATGACGACTGAGTACCTCTTTCATTTTCTGAAAAACGTCCGTTTGTTCGACATCTTTTGTAATTCTGATAAAACACGTTTCGTCACTAATTGATGTTTCTACTTGTTGCGCTTTTTCTATTCGTTGAACCAATATTTGCAATTCTTGATTGTACGTACTGCGTTCCACTTTTCCTTCCACATAATAAACTTGCCCTTTCTCGACACTCTGTCTTAACTGGCGAAAAACAGTTGGGAACAACGTTAGTGAAATACTTCCTGTTGTATCATCCCCATCAACAAAGGCCATTTGTTCTCCCTTTTTGGTCCGAATCGTCCGAATGTTTTTGACATAAATCAATAATTTCGTGGGCTGATTTTCAACAAGTTCATGAACAAGTTGCGTTTGCTTGGCTAAGCGTGTTTTTTTGAACTCTTCTGTCGGATGTCCTGATAAATAGACCCCTAAATATTGTTCTTCTTGTTCTAGTCGCTCTTCTAGCGGATAATCGGCAATTTCTTCTTCCTTGGGCTTCAACGTTTCTAACAAATCCATACTACCACCGCTGAGAAGAATACTTTGGATATTACTCTCTAAACCTACCGCTAATTGACGGCGATTAGGCGCAATTTCGTCAAATGCACCGATGGCAATCAATGGTTCGATATTTTCAACTTTCAACCACTTACGGTCAATTCGCAAAAGAAACTCATCGAACGTTTTGTACGGTCCATTTTCTCGGCGTTCATTTAAAATATTTTGAATGAAGTCTCGGCGGATTCCTTTTAAAGAACTAAAACCAAATAAAATTTGCTGTTGCTGATTTAGGTAAAAGCTGTAGTGACTTTGGTTAATTGACGGCTGCAAAATCGTCTGCTTGTTTTTTCTAGCTTCGCCAATATATTCTTTAATTTTTGTTGGATTATGACGAACAGAATGCAACAATGCGACATAAAAAGCACTCGGATAATGAACCTTCAAGTAAGCCATTTGAAAACCAATAAAGGAATAGGCAAATGCATGCGAGCGGTTAAAGCCATAATTAGCAAAGCGCTCAATATAATCGTACACTTGGTTAGCTGTTTCTTTGGGATAGCCTTGTTGTAACGCACCATTAACAAAATGATTCCGTTCTTCATCTAGCACATCTTTTTTCTTTTTACTAATGGCCCGACGTAAAATGTCAGCTTGCCCTAAAGAGAAGCCAGCCATTTTCGCAGCAACTTGCATAATCTGCTCTTGGTAAACAATAATTCCGTACGTATTTTCCAAAATGGGGGCGAGACTAGGCTCTGGATAACTAATTTGTTCCAAGCCTTTTTTCCGGCGGATGAAAACATCAATATTTTGCATCGGACCAGGACGATACAGGGCATTGACAGCAGCAATATCTTCAATGCTAGTTGGCCCTAATTTTCTTAATACATTCCGAATTCCAGCAGATTCAAACTGAAAAACACCACTTGTTTCCCCTTTTCTAAATAAAGCCAGCGTCGTTTCGTCATCTAATGGAATCTGATTCAAACGAATGGTTTGATTATAGACGCGTTTAACAGCTGTGAGGGTATCATCAATGATGGATAAATTTCTTAAGCCCAAGAAATCCATTTTCAGAAGACCAATTTTTTCAACATCATTCATAGTAAATTGGGTCAATAAAATTTCATTCGATCCTAGTTGTAACGGAACCAAATTCAAAAGATTTTCATCACTAATTACCACACCTGCTGCGTGCGTAGAAACATGGCGAGGCAATCCTTCTAGCTGAACAGCTGTTTTATAGAGCAATTGATTATTTGGTGAAAAATTGACCAATTCTTGCATCCGTTTCGACTCTTGGTACGCTTCTTCTAACGTAATTTTCAGCTTGTTGGGGACAGCTGCCGACCAACGATTCGCTTCACTCTGGGACAACCCGAAAACACGTGCAACGTCCCGTAAAACCATTTTCGCAGCCATCGTACCAAACGTGGCAATTTGCGCCATGTGATAATGACCATATTTTTGACTGACATAAGCTAAAACTTCCTCCCGCCGATTATCAGGAATATCTAAATCAATATCGGGCATCGTGTAGCGTTCTGGATTCAAAAAACGTTCAAAAAGCAAATCATATTTGATTGGATCTACATCTGTAATTGATAGCACATAGGACACTAAAGAGCCTGCAGCTGAACCTCGGCCAGCGCCTGTAACAATTTGATTGTTATGACAGAAGTCCATCACATCCCAAACGATTAAAAAGTAATCATCAAAGCCCATATTGTGAATGATGGTTAACTCTTTTTCTAATCGTTTTTGGTAAACTTCATTTAGATGAGGCACTCTTTCTGGTAATTTTTCTAAACACAATGTGCGTAAATAAGAACCAGCCGTTTGATTATCAGGCACAGGAAAATGCGGTAATAATTTTTGATGTAAAGGAATGTCAACTCGGCAATTTTCAGCTAGCTGAATCGTATTCTGGACCACTTCTGCACCAGCTATTTGAAGCATTTGTTCCATCGTCGTCTCTGCTTCACGCAAGTAATTCAGACCTTCTATTTCCGGTGTTTGGCTTGTAATATTCAATTGATTATTTTCTTTGATGCTCTCAAGAACAGTAACGGCAAAGCCTTCTTCCCTTGTTAAATGACGTACCTCTTGCAAAGCCACGCCAGGTAATTGTTCTCGTTGGTAAAAAGAAAAGAGCGCTGGATTGCGTTGTTGATTCATTGAAAAAGAATGTTCAACAAATAACGACTGGGGATCAAAATATGAAGCAAGTTGTTGGAAAGCGTGAACCGCTTGTTGTTCATCTTCAAAAAATGTTTGGGCGACTTCTCCTTTGGCTGACAAAGTCACGGCAAATAAATCACTTAATAAGGATTGATGTTCCGCTAAGTAAAAGGGACCCTCTGTCGTCATTTTACTGCTAGATAGTTGCATTAATTGCTGATACCCTTTTAAATTTTTAGCAAATAAAAGCAACTCGGAATGCCCTTCTTTTTCTGCTGGGGTATATTCTAATCTTAAACCGATAATTGGTTGAATTCCCGCTTCTTGGCATGCTTCATAAAATTCAACCGCCCCATGCAAGACATTGATATCGGTAATCGCTAATGTTTGATAACCTAACGCTTTCGCTTGTTTTACATAGGAACGAATCCTAACCGTACTAGATAAAAGCGAATAGGAAGTAACGGTATGTAATTGTGGAAATGACATTGGACAGCTCCTTTTTGAATCCTTGCTATTTTTTGCCTCTTCTCTTATTTTCCTATCGCGGATTCTTTACTTTTAAAGAAAATATGCTAAACTAAGAGCTAGAAAAGAGGTGCTCATATGCGTTATCTTGTTGTATTTTTCTGGACCTTCGCATTAGGCCAAGTCGTTGGATATATCGGCGGTGCATTATCTGGTGGTTCATACGACTTTAAAATGACAACGATTCTATCGTTGGCAACAGCCGTTATTATTTTATTAATTGCACACTTTGCAGTACCGAAAGAAACCAAACCTGTTAAATAAGAAAAAACCAGTTACTAAAGTTATTGTAACTGGTTTTTTTATCTTTTCAACTGTTTAGAGCTTTTTATTTAAAACTTTTCGGAAATTAAAGAAGGACAACCCAATGTTTCCTAAAACGAAACAAGCGGTTACCAGAAAAACAGAAGAATAGCCAAAACCATGGGCAACTGTCGACCCTACCATCGGTCCTAAAACTTGACCGAAATTACTACACATCTGATTGTAACTATAAACTCTACTTACGCCCTCTGTTGGCGTTATTTTACTAATTAACGTATTAATTGATGGCATTAAAGCACCTGTTGAAAAACCTAAAAGGAATCGTAAAACACCTAACTGAAAAGGTGTTTGCACAAACGCCATGGGAATGTAACAAATAAAAGAAAGAATTAATCCGCCTAATAAAACTTTTTGGTTCCCAATGCGGTCCCCAATTTTTCCCAAAGTTGGAGAAGAAATAATTGCTGAAACGCCGGCAATCGAAACAATCAAACCACTAACAAATAATACATTCTCTGTATCGCCACTTAAAGATCGAATATATAGCGTTAAGATTGGGCTGATACTTGTAATTCCTAATTGTAAAATTAACGTAGTCACAAACAAACCAATCAATACTGAAACATGATCCATCTTACTAAAAATTTCTTTAGTCGTTAATAAATCCTTTTTCTCAACTGGTTGAAAATCTTCTTTAACTAAAAAGATAGTCAACAACGTTGTAATGAATAAAATAACACCGGTAATAATAAAGACATTTTCCATTCCAAACCACTGTGCCAACGCACCGCCAATCGATGGCGCAATTAACGTCCCAGCAATTGCACCTGTTGATAATGTCCCTAGAGCCCAGCCATTTTTCTCTTTTGGCGCCTGCGACGCAATCATCGCTGTTGCGTTAGGAATATAGCCGGATAAAATTCCGTTCATAAAACGCATAATCAACAGCCAGTATACATTAGGGACAAATGCTAACGCCCCCATTGTGATCGTCATTCCTGCTGCAGCGCGAATCATCATAATTTTCCGACCTTTTCGATCAGCTAAATTTCCCCAAATCGGTGCAACAATCGCAGCAGCAAACGCCGTGACAGAAATTGCCAATCCAGAAAACAACTCTACTTGACTCTTAGGCGTCCCTAATTGTTCAACGTATACTGGAATAAACGGCATAACTAAGCTAATACTCGCCCCTGTAAAAAAGCAACCAATCCATGCGACTAACAAATTCTGCTTCCATTTTATTTTCATACTTTTATCCACCTTATCACCTCTTCACCTACCACTATACTCTAAAAGAGTGAATCTCTCAAAAGAAAATTCTTTTAAAAAAAAGTCTGACAGACCGGTCAAAACGACCAATCTGCCAGACTTCTTAACACTTGGGCTTAAGATAAATAGCTGAATAAACGCAACACCTTCAAAGCTAACCGCTGTTATCTCAGCCTCACTTCTATTTACTATAAAATAGCTAAGATTACAAAGTTTAAGATAAACAACGCATCAATGACCCAAATAATTGGTGAAACTTCTTTGGCTTTTCCTTTGACTACTTTCACCACTGCATAAAAGATGAACCCAGCAGCAATCCCATAAGAGATGCTATAACATAATCCCATGAAAATTGAAGCAAAAAATGCTGGAATCGCATCTTCTAAATCCGTCCAATTGATGTCTTTGAAAGAAGCTAACATCATAATTCCCACTAAAATTAACGCTGGAGCCGTAGCTTGTGCTGGCACAATAGCAATAAGTGGTGAAAAAAGACTACTTAGGGCAAATAGAATTGCTACCACTACCGATGTCAAACCTGTTCGACCACCCGCACCGATTCCTGCTGCACTTTCTACATAAGTTGTCGTATTCGATGTACCAAAAATCGCACCGATAGATGTTGCAATAGCATCTGCAAATAGAGCTTTGTCCATTTTAGTGCTGAAGCCCTTACTATCTTCTAAAGCTAATTCATCTTCTTTAGAGAAAATCCCTGTTCGACGTCCCGTACCGATAAATGTTCCAATTGTATCAAACGTATCTGATAAACTGAAGGCAATAATGGTCATTAAGACTTGAGGAATTTTTGAAGAATCACTAAACAATGACTGTAAGCCCTCAGCACCAAAAGCAGCGCCAAAAGTTGTACCTAATTCTTTAAATGAATTGCCCAACGAATTAGCATGCCAATCAACCGAAGCAGTGTCTACCACCCCCATTGGAATTGCGACTAACGTAGTAACCACAATGCCAATTAAAATAGCCCCACGAACATTCGTGACAACTAAAATCGTTGTTAAAACTAACCCAATTACCGCCAAAATAATGGCTGGATTATCAAAATTTCCTAAAGCGGGCACGATACTCGAACCATTCACAACACCATTTTGAGGTTCTGCTTGTACTGTGAAACTTAGTAAGCCAGCATTTTTCAACCCTACATAAGCGACAAAAATTCCAATCCCACCACCAATAGCATGTTGTAAACTCTCTGGAATTGCTTTAATAATCATTTTGCGAATTTTTGTCACTGTAATTAAAATATTAATCAAACCACAAATAAAAACCATTGCTAATGCTTGTTGCCAAGTATACCCCATCCCAAAAACGACCGTAAACGTGAAGAAAGCATTGAGTCCCATTCCCGGTGCTTGAGCGTAAGGTACATTAGCAAACAGCCCCATAATTAATGTACCGATGATTGAAGCAATAATGGTCGCTAAAAAAACAGCCTGAAAAGGCATCCCTGTTTCTGAAAGAATGGACGGATTAACAAATAAAATATAACTCATTGCAAAAAAGGTCGTAACCCCCGCCATTATTTCAGTTGATACCGTTGTCTTGTTTTCCTTTAATTTGAAAAACGTATTCATAATTGCACTTCTCTCCCTTAAAATCCATGTTTTCGAATAATTACTCTTTGATTATAAGAGAATCACTATCTTTTTACAACAAAATATTAACTATTATATATATTTTTCTATATAACGTTCGTGTTTTGTGGATATAAAAAAAGAAAAAGCTTTACATTGCTTCTTCTTTTCCTAATAATTGGATTAGCCCAAACAACAGCATCTGTAGAAACATCATTAATAAAATAAACATTAATTTTTGAAGGGACCAGTCAAAAAAGATAATTTTCACTGTTTCAATTGGACTCATAAAAAGATAGACACTGTGTAATCGATCAAAACGTCCAACATAAATCGCCAAAGCAGACAAGAAATGAAGGCTGGCTTGAAAGACTACAATTGTTCTATAGTCACAATAACTTTGCAATTTCTGACTAACAGTTGTTACTGTTTTCATCCCTAAAAGTCCATATATAACAATCCCGCTAGTTAAGCAAACAAACGCCCACCAATCACCAATTTGGTTTGCAAAAATCGTATTAAAGCCTCGATAAATAGATAGCGTTTCTAAATGAAAAAAATCCGTAAATAGGTACGGCGCATTAGGATAAAAAATTAACCAAGCAAAACCTATCAACCAATCCCTTTTACGTTTTTCTGCATTTAAAAGATAACTAAGTTCAATTGGAATATAGGCTAACAACACGTTCAACGCCATAAAATGAAAATGCGTAGCAAATAACCACATATAGATACAATAGATTAAGGTGATCACTCGTAAATAATTTCTAGAATTTTTCAAGATGCTCTGCGCTCCTTTTTCAAACGGTTTATTTTAGTGTAGCATACTTCTTAAGCTTTTTTTTAAACCTTATAAATGAACATGCTTCTCCCCTTGATAATCTTCGGTTTTATGCTAGACTGAGTAAAAGGCATTTAGGAGGAATTTTTACTTGAAAAAATTAATTGCTATTGATTTAGACGGCACAACATTAAATGCACAGTCTTTAATCAGTCCAAAAACCGAACAAACACTAAAAAAAGCGATTGACAACGGTCATTACGTCAGTATTGCCACTGGACGTCCCTATAGAATGAGTCATCAATTTTACCAACAACTTGGCCTAACGACCCCTATGGTTAACTTTAACGGTGCTTTAGTCCACATTCCAGAGAAAAAATGGGACTTGGAAAGCGAAGCCAATATTGAGCGTGACCTAGTCTTTGACATTTTGGCACAGAAAAAAGAATTACAATTAGATTTTGTTGCTGCTGAAAACAAAGAAACATTTTATATCGATACGTTAGATGGGTTCGATCCGAAATTTTTTGCTTCCAAAGCAACCTTAGATAATTTACTTACTGCTAAAAATTTACGAACAAATCCTACCTCAATGATGGTTCGGACCACACCAAACCAAGCTGAAAAAGTTGCTGATACATTGACAAAACAATATGGTGATTATATTGATGTCCGCACTTGGGGCGGTCCAATGCCTATTTTAGAAATGGTCGCAAAAGGAATTCAAAAGGCCCATGGCGTTGATCAAGTGGCGAACTTTTTATCTGTCAAACCAGCTGATATCATTGCTTTTGGCGATGAACATAATGACGAAGAAATGCTAAGTTATGCTGGTTGGGGTGTTGCTATGAACAATGCCACGGATAAAATTAAATCCGTAGCCAACGATGTCACTGAAAAAACAAATGATCAAGATGGTTTAGCAGATTACTTAGAAAATTATTTAGATCTATAAAAGGCTAAAATAAAAGTATTTCTTTAAAAAGAACTCACTTTGGTTTAGCTGATAATCTTAAGATTACAAAAGTAGGGCATAAGTCGAAACGACTTATGCCCTACTTTCGTTTTTCTTATTCCTTCAATGAATTTTGAAACGTGCTGATTTTTTCAGCCAATCTTTGATAAGTAGTAAAAGACGGATGCTGTAGCTCTTGTTCTTCGTTAACGGATAAAGTTTGTTGTGTCGTAATGGCCTTTGTTAGTGCATCTACAAAATGAATAAAAGAATTGTTGGTTTGTTTATTATATCCTGGTGAATAATATTTCGATTGACGATAAAAAGGCCGCAGGGCTGTTTCTGTGATTTTTTCCTGTTCATCTGAAAAGTATTCATCATAGCTGACATGTTTTATTTTCTGCTCTTCTGTTATCACTTGAAGTCGACCGATTAGGCCATTGCCTAAATCTTCTGCGTAACCGATATACGTTTCTTTCGATGACTCTTTTAGCCAAGTGTCCATCTCTGCTGCTAAAGGCATTAAACCTTCACGCGCAGAAGTTGATGAACCGCGTACCGTATAAAAATTACCTGTGACACGATTTTCGTCACGCATTTGTTTTTCTACATAAGTAATACCATTAACAACGGTGACTAACGTATCGTCTGTGCGCGTGTTGCTTGCTTGAAATTCAGGATAATCTGACAGGCGTTTGTTTACACCCGAATAGCGTGTATCATAATAAGGATCACTAGCAAACTCTGTAAACTCAACATTCAGAATCCTTTGCGTTTCAGGTTCCGTAATAATCTCTACAATGCCGTAATTTCCCCCAGTAAATACACCTTCATTTTTATAATAGTTACCCGTCATTAATCCCAAAGGCGGTTGATTGGACCAAAACATTTTTTCCTTTTTTTCTTCTGGTGTATATTTTGCTGGTGGGGTTGTACCAAATGTCGTTTGTGTGGCCCCTGTAACCACTTCGTAAGTGTATTCATGAGAATCAAAAGTCAATTGATTAGCAATCAGTTCGTCATTTTTAGCCGGCGCTTGTTTTTCCACCGCAGAAGTCGTTTGATTGGTGACGGTAACTTGCTTCACTTGCTTTGTCTCTTGCGGACCACTTGTTGTTTGTTTCGTTGGCTCTTGATCTGGCGCACAACCAACCAAAACAAATAATCCGATAAAAACCAACATTCCTTTAATATGTTTCATTCACTTCTCTCCTTTTTATAAACGCTTAATTTCCTCTTATCTCCAGTGTAGCAAACATTTATAAACCAAAACTGACGGAAAAATGAATAAATAATAAACAAAAACGCTAAACCTCTTGCAGCTTAAGAGACTTAGCGTTTTTTTATTTAATTGCTTGGCGCTTTTGGCGCAACCACTCTTCTTTAATGTGTTCAGATAGGCGAATCATTCGTTTACCAACTTCACTATATTGGTTAGTAGCTAAATTGGCTAAAGAAATTCGAACTGACCATTTGTCACTCCCGAAAGCATCCGCTTTTAAAAGCATTAATTTTTCTTTTTCTGCTAACGAAGTTAATACTTTTGTGATCGTCCACGATTTCGTTAAATAACTTGAAAATTCTGGGCCATAACGTTTTTCTGTCCAATCTCTAAAGTTAATTTCACAATAGTATGCTGTATTTAAACTTGCTAAAGGCTCTTCAATGCCTAAGGTGCGGAACAAGAGCTTTTCACGCGTATGACAAATATCCATCACTTCGTCTTTATATGCTTGACCGTCTTTTAACAAAGCATACAAACTAAATAAAGCCATCATCGCTTGCTGAATAGAAGAAAGTCCCGCTGCATGGTTCAACGCAATATCGCGGCTGTCTGCGACTAAGCGGCTGATAAAGTTAATTTGGCTTGTGTCTGCATTCAATGTAGCATAACGTGCCTGTAATTCCATTTTTCGAGCCACTGGCAATTCTTTTAATAATTGATCAAAGATGTTCTCTTGGCTAACCGCAATAGTCCCCACACGCCAACCAGTAGCGCCAAAGTATTTAGAATAAGAATAGATACAGGCTGTATTGTAAGGTAACTCCGTAAATAGTGAACGAAAAACTGGCACAAAGGTTCCGTAAACGTCATCTGTTAAAATCATTAACTTAGGGTTATCCACTGCAACGATTTGTTTGATTTGTTCAATGGTAGGTTTTCCCATAGCATTGGCAGTTGGATTGCTGGGATTTACGACAAAAACCGCTTTGATGGACGGGTCTTTTAGTTTATCAATTTCCTTGTTTGAGTATTGATACGTCGTTTTTCCATCAATGATCATTTGCTCTGCTTTGATTTTAACCACGTCAAAATCATAACGTGGTAGTTCTGGAATTTCTAGATAAGGAGCAAACGTTGGTAATAACAACGCAATACGATCACCTTTTTCTAGTAAATAATTATTTGCCAACGTATCAAACAAGTAACAAATCCCTGCTGTACCACCTTCAACGGCAAAAATATCAAACGGTTGTGCTTCGCTGGAAAATAATTCTTGATTTAAATATGCTTTAATCGGTTGTTCACACGCCTTCAAGCAACGAACAGGATTCGGATAATTATCCCCAATCACATAGTCTAACATGGCATCTAACCACATTTCCTTATCCATCCCAAAATAGTTATGCTCTGCTGTCCAAATTTCTTGTAAGAAGGTTGCCCCTTTGCTAGGATTTTCTGCTAAAAAGTTTAAGAAGCGTTGCGTTCTACCAAAACTTGGCTGAATCATACCAGCCGTTTGTTCGCTCCCCTCTCTTAACGTTTCTTTTGTAGCAAATTGACCTAATAAAAAAAAGGCTTCCCTTGGTGTTGGCGCCGTCCAATTAGGATTGCCTCGCCCTGCATTTAACAATGTTTCTAAATTATGATTTTCTTCATGTAATTTCTTCTCTAAAAATAGACTTAATTCAAACGGACTAAGGTTTTCTGTCAATTCATCACTTGTTATCATTTTATCCTCCTGAAGCACACGCGGTCATTTAGTATTTAGTATGTAGTCTATACTACTCTTCTACCTCCAGATGTCAACCATTTAAGCGGAATATTCTGACAATTAATAAAAAAGAAACAATCCTTTATAAAAAATAAAGGATTGCTTCTTTTTCGCTGATTAACCAAAGAACCGTTGCATCTCAATTTTTGCTGATTGAACAGAATCAGAAGCATGGATTAAATTTTTGGTGACAGACAACCCATAATCTGCTCGTAAGGTGCCACTTTCAGCATCTAACGGATTCGTTGCTCCAACTAATTTACGCACTTTTTTAACCACATTGTCCCCTACAACGACCATCACAACCACTGGGCCACTTGTCATATAGGCTAATAATTCAGGGAAAAATAGTTCATCTTTTAAATGCTCATAATGTTCCTTCACTGTTTCTACTGTTAGTCGTTCGAATTTAAGGTGCAATAAGTCAATACCTTTATCTTCAAAACGTTGAATGATTTTGCCAACTAACTTTCGTTCAACGCCATCTGGCTTAATAATTACTAAACTTGTTTCCTTCATTTTTTCCATCCCTTTCAAAACTTCCTTTTGCCCTTTCCCAAGGGGTAGCTACAGAATAAAATGAAAGCGGATACTTTGTCAATGATAAATTTTCTTTTCCTTTTGATTAAATAAAAAATTAAAGATTATTCACAAGGTTTGTGAATTGTTCTTTCAGTTCTGTATTACTTGTTTCTTTTAAAAATAAATAAGGTTGCTCTTCTGCTGGCTGTTCTTTACTCACATAAACTTTGGCTTCACCATTCACTAAAGTAAATAAATAGACATGCTTCTGGGCAACTTGTGTCGCACTGTCAGAGTATACTGCCACCAGACAATAACCCCCTTCGCTGCCTGTTTCTGACCAATTTAACCAAATGGGATTGTTTCCAATAGCTGGTTGTATTTTAGGTTCATAACTCAATAAATCATCAGGCACTTGAATCGTGTAAAAAGCTACAGAGTGACCTGGTTGGTACGCTTGATAGTTCTGATTGCGTTCTTGACCCCAGATTTCCATGTATTGTCCTAACTGTTTTGCTTTTTGCTGATTCCAAATCGTCCCTTCTTCTGTAACTAATTCAGTTAATTCTTGTGTTTGCGTTGTTTGCTCTAATTCCAACGCCGTGGTTTGACTAACTTCGGTTGCTGAAATTGCTCTTGTTTCTTCAGTATTTACATTGTTTGTACGGTTTGTACTTTCTGTGATTCCTCTTTCGATTTTTGCCAACCACAGCTAGATAAAACGCTTCCAACAACCGCTATCATAATAATCCCGTTTAGTTTCATTCCTTAAACTCCTGTTTTTATTTTTATTCTATCGAAATAAACCTAAAATCTCAATCCCTTTCTTTGGATAGTTGAAAACCATTTGGGAACTAGTAATTCTCCACAATTATAGTCCTCTAGTAATTGTTGGTATTGCTGTTCCATAGTCCTGATTTCTTTTTCACCAAAGCTCAGTGCCCAAACTAAAGAATAGAGTCCTGCGTGAAAAGTATAAAGCTTTTGAAACTGCCAAAATAAGGTAGGAACTTTCCCAGCAAAATAACCTTGTAATTGACCATAAGCAAACAATGGCGAAACATTTCTTGAAAAAATTGTAACTTGTAAAATTCTTCATAAGGATCCCCAAAATCCCATCGATTAAAATCAATCACACCGACCTGCCTAGTTGGCAAGTAAATAAAATTTCCCACATGGAAATCTCCATGCTGATAAACCACAGGCCGTTGTTGCAATAACGGTAATTGTTTTTCTAAATATGAAATTATTGGCTGCTGGTACGGCATACAAAATTGAGATTCCTTATACTTATTTAGTTGACTCTGCTTTTTTTCGTATAAATTTCGCGCAATCTCTCTTTGACTAATCCTTTCAGGCAACAAAAGCTTATGGATCTTGTTTAAATAGCGGCCTGCCTCTACGCCTAAGTTCAGTTGTCTTTTGGGAGAAAGAGCGGGTAAAACATCGCTTAAGTCTTCACCTTCTAGATACGTTAATAACATGTATCCTTGTTCACTTTCAGGAATAGGTGCACATAAAAAAGGTTTAGAACTGGGAAATCCTAACGCCGCTACTTTTTTGATAAATTGATATTCTTGTTGTTTGGCTAATAACTCTTCTTGTTGAAAAATTCGCAATAAAAAGGTTTCTTGATTTTTAGTAACTTTAAACTTTAAATCCGTTGACCAACCACGATGAATAGCTTCAACTTTTTGCCATTGCTGAAACGCTGGAATCTTCTCAAACGCCCTCATTACTTTCGCCTCCATTTCCCTATTGGTTTTAGTATACCAAAGAAAAAAGGCTGGAGACAATTGGGGATAAATTGTCTCTAGCCTTCACTGGTTATCATTTTCTAGTTTTCCTTATATAAATCGTTCCACTCGTTACTAAGAAAGCTCCTCCTAAAACAACCCAGAAAGTACTAGGTACTTCTGCACCTGCTTTTGGTAATACTTTTTTGGGAAGCTGTTCTTGTTTCCCAATCATACTTTTATTAGAAAAAGCATGCGTACTTTCTGTTGATTTGGTTCCCTGATTTGCTGATGAATTCAGCGAATTATCTAAGGATGACTCACTAGTAGTTTTTCCAGCTTTGTCTGGGTTTTGGTTTTGATCTTTTCCTTCGATTGGTCCTTCACTTGTTTTTGTTTCTTTGTCTTTATCTGGTTTGCCACTTGCATCCGGCTCTTTGTCTTTGTCTGGTTCGCCACTTGCATCTGGCTCTTTGTCTTTGTCTGGTTCGCCACTTGCATCTGGTTCTTTGTCTTTATCTGGTTCGCCGCTTGCATTTGGGTCTTTGTCTTTTTCTGGTTCGCCACTTGCATCTGGTTCTTTGTCTTTGTCTGGTTCTTCTACATGTGGTTGATTTATCTTGTGGTTATTTTCAAATAAAGCACCTAATTGTAGCAATGTTCGGTCTTCATTTAATGCACTATTAAATTGAATCCCCAAAGGCAGTCCTTCTTTTGAAACGTAAGTTGGTACACTTAATGCTGGATGTCCAAATAAATTTGCTTGTTGTGTAAACGGTGTATATGTGAACGCCGTCAGCCATTGATCATAAATCAATTGTTTTTGTTCTGCTGGTGACAATTGATCAATTTTTTCCATCTGTGCTGCATGTTCTGGCTTTAGTAACGGATTATCAATACTAGGTGCCGTGGCAGCTGTCGTTGGTGTTAATAAGATAGGATACTGTTGATAAAATTCGTCCATCACTTGTGCTTGTAAAGCAATATCTGTCCAAGCCGCAGTTGTCTCTTCACTCGTTATATTTTTTCCTGTTTGAAAAAGCGCCCATGTTAACAGTTCTACATCATTTCGTTCAAGCGGTCTTTTCAATTTCTGCCGCGCCATAAAATCGGCAATTCCTGCTGAGCCAGCAGCTACAGTATAATAATTTTTCATTAGACGTTCCCCATCAACAGGGTGCTTCACTTCAACCAATGTGTACCCTTGGTCTTTTAAAAAAGCAACAGCTTCAGCGACCGCCTCTTTTGCTTCGGCACTTACAGGCGTTCCGGCAGGAGATTCTGTTGTATAAGCAATGGGTTGCGCTTGACTTAAATGTCCCGCAGGAAGATCTTTTTTGGTTAATAAGGTTTCAAATAATGCATTTGTATCCGCCACGGTTCGACTTAAACCAAAGTGAACAGTTTGACCTTTTGCACTATTAGAATTGCCAATGATTACTCCTCTAGAAGGTTTCAAACCTACGGTGCCTGTCCAAGAAGCAGGGATGCGGATAGAGCCACCAGCATCACTTCCAGAAGCAATGGGAACAAATGCCGCGGCGACACTAGCACCCGCTCCGCCTGAAGAACCACCTGAATAATGGTTAGGATTCCATGGATTGACGGAAACGCCATATAACTTTGAATCTGAAATATTCTTCCAACCTAATTCTGGATAATTCGTTTGACCAATGATTATGAATCCGGCATTTTGTAGTGCTTTGACAAAGGTCGATGTCCCACCAGCTACTTGATCTCGGAGAAAACCAAAACCGTTCGTGTTGCTTTCACCTTTCAAGGATTGTCCTAACCCTTTTAGTAAGAGCGGCACACCTAGAAATGGTTGACCTGTATCTTGTAAAGCTTTTGCTTCTGTCAAAGCCGCTTCTTCTCGTAAAGTAATGACCGCATTTAATGTAGGATTTTCACGTTTAGTGATGGCCAACGCAATTTTTACTAATTCTTCGCTCGTCACCTTTTTTTCTCTTACTAAAGTTGCTAACTCCAGTGCAGTTGCTTGTTTATAATCTGCTTCTGAAAAAACACTCTCTGCAGAAACAGCTTTTCCATCTGTACCACTATTTTGTATCTCATTTGTGGTTTCAGTGGTTACTGCAACCACATTTCGGCTACTGCTTTCGGCGATTGCCGAAGAGGATTCTTTTTCCTGCATCACCGTTTGGCTAGTAGTTTCAGATTCCAAGTTAGCTACAGTCTGACTGGTTTCTGTTGTTACTGATTCCGTCTCTGTTTGAACGGTTGTTTCTAGTATACTTTCTTGTGCCAACATTGGTACCCCTACCAGTGTTTGGCTAATTAATAAAATAATCCCTAACTTTTTGAACAAAATCGACTTCTTCATAAGTCACATCCTTCATCTATTAATACAGTTAAAAAATCTGTATTACTTATAGCATAAATGAAAGCGATTAAAAAGTAAAGTTCTCTTGAAAATTCCCATGTTCAACTTTTAGGCTAGGTTCTTTTTATATGCTAAAATAGAATAGAAACGGAGGTTTTTTAATGGAATGGATTGAAATTAAGCACGCAACACAAAATAATTTGAAGAATATCTCTGTCAATATCCCTAAAAAGCAACTAACTGTTGTTACTGGACTTTCGGGTTCTGGAAAGTCCTCCTTAGTATTTGACACATTAGCCGCTGAATCACGTCGTGAACTAAATGATACATTTAGTTCGTTTGTTCAAAATTACTTACCCAAATATGGTCGTCCAGAAGTTGAAAAAATCGAGAATCTTCCTGTTGCAATTGTCATTGACCAGAAAAAAGTAGCAGGTAATTCTCGTTCGACAGTGGGAACGTACACAGATATTTATACGTTTTTACGTTTGCTGTTTTCGCGAGCAGGTTCTCCATTTGTTGGTTATTCAGATACTTTTTCGTTTAATCATCCGGATGGAAAATGTCCAACATGCGATGGCTTAGGAAAGATTACCGAAATCAATCTTCATCAGTTAGTTGATTATGACAAATCATTAAACGAAGGGCCTATCGATTTCCCCACATTTACAGTTGGCAACTGGCGGTGGAAGCGTTATGCCCATAGTGGTCTATTTGATTTGGATAAAAAAATCAAGGACTATTCTCCTGAAGAGTTAGCATTATTTTTATATGCTCCACAACAAAAACTAGCTAATCCACCCAAAGAGTGGCCTCATACAGCTTTGTATGAAGGAATCGTCCCGCGTATGCAACGTAGCATATTGCATACAGACGAAGGCAAACGTCATCAAAAATACCTTAATCACTTTGTTACCGTAAAAAGATGTCCTGATTGTTTAGGAAGTAGAGTCAATGAACGTGTTCGTAGCTGCAAAATTAATCAGAAAAGTATTGCTGATGCTGTTGACATGCCACTCACTGAATTACATTCTTTTATTCGTTCAATGGACCTATCCTTAATAAAAACTATTCAAGAAGAGCTACTTGTACGTCTAGAAGCATTAATTAATATCGGTCTCTCCTACCTCACATTAGGACGAGCAACTGAAACACTTTCTGGTGGTGAAGCTCAGCGGATTAAAATTGCTAAGTATGTAAACAGCGCCTTAAATGATATTATGTATATTTTAGATGAACCAAGTGCTGGCTTACATCCAAAGGACATCGAACGGATCAGTCGTGCATTGCTCAATTTAAAAAATAAAGGAAACACCGTGGTTCTCGTGGAACATAATCCACAATTAATTAGAGAAGCTGATTTTATCATCGATATAGGACCTTTCGCAGGCGAAAATGGTGGCCATGTCCAGTTTTCAGGAACGTATGACGCATTTTTAGCCTCCAAAACCTTGACTAGTCAAGCGCTTCAAGAGCCGCTCCCTTTAAACGACCAACCAAGAAAAGCAAGGAAGTCTTTATCAATCGAACATGCGACACTGCATAATTTAAACAATCTATCTGTCGAAGTTCCGTTAGGAGTTTTGACTGTTATTTGTGGGGTCGCTGGTTCAGGTAAATCATCATTAGCGGAAGAAATTTATCAAAAAGCCCAGGCTGATAACCAAGAAATTATTCATCTTTCACAAAAAAGCATTACCGCAAATTTACGATCCACACCTATGACCTATCTTAATATTTTTGATAAGGTCCGCAAACTGTTTGCGGAAGAAAATCATGTTAGTCCAGCTTTATTTAGCTATAATTCCAAAGGCGCCTGTCCTACTTGCAAGGGGAAAGGCATAATTGTCTCCGATATGTCTTTTATGGAGGATGTTACTAGTATTTGCTAAACCTGTCACGGAACGCGTTACAAAGAAGAGGTGCTTCATTATCTGTATAACGGAAAAAATATCGTTGAAGTACTAGCTTTAAGCGTTAAAGATGGCTATGATTTTTTCAAAGACCAGCCTTTTGCTCTTTCATTAAAAAATTTACTGGAAGTTGGCTTAGGCTACCTTAAACTCAATCAATCGCTCTCAACATTATCTGGTGGCGAATTGCAAAGGGTAAAATTAGCAGACACACTTCACCAAAAAAAAGCTATCTATTTAATGGATGAACCTACAGATGGTTTACACTTAATTGATATCCAACAAAGTCTTCAACTTTTCAATCGAATGGTAGAAGAAGGAAACAGCTTGATTTTATTAGAACATCACATTGATGTGATTAAAAGTGCCGACTGGTTGATTGAACTAGGTCCCGAAGGTGGAGAAAATGGCGGACAGCTTCTTTTTACAGGAACCCCAGCAAATATGCTAAATTCCACTCATTCTATTACTAAAGGCTATCTATAAAATAATTGGAACAATAACAATGTTACTTTTATCCCCAACCTATATTACTTTTTAAGCTTGGAACAAAAATCTTTCTGGATTTTTGTTCCAAGCTCTTTCTTTTTTAATTATTAATTGTCAAATTAAGTTAGACAATTCCTCTTTGCATATGTGACTCAAGAATACTTCTATTGGTGTTTTATAGTTTAATGATTTTCGAGGGATATTATTTCTTTTCGATGCAATAGATTGGATA
>OFLV01000078.1_pt1 | contig 18423 bp, 21 predicted proteins | sample 1540901 | NCBI WGS metagenome assembly OFLV01 (sample SAMEA4413050, study PRJEB24355) | metagenome | biome: human; feature: gut; material: faeces | place: United Kingdom | collected 2010
CATAAAAAACAATCTAGTCTAACCTATTACAATCATAGACAAGTGACACACTGGTTTATTCCTTATATGATTGCTTTTGCATTTATCGCCATACTAGGATTTGTTATTAATCCTTTATCTGAAATATCCTTATTATTATTAAAGGCTATTATTGGTGGGATATTTGGTTGTATTGCTCATATTGCTGAAGATGCGGTTACAGGAACTGTTCCTGGTGTAACACTTCAATCTAGAATCGGTAAAACACTATTTAAAACGGGAGATAATAAAGAATATGCGATATCCGCTATTTGTATTTTAATTACAATCATTGCTTTTATTATTATTGGTATTTCCTATCCTTTACAATGGTTATTATAATTAGGAGAAATTGTCACAATGGAAAAAATGGAATTTAAAACAAAATCTCAACTTGCACAAGAACGTTTTCACGAATATTTAGAGAATAAATTAAAAACAGATGGTTATAGTAAAGTCGAATCTGACCTGTATTTTAAATTTGAAGAATATATTAATAGTCGATTATCTATTATTGAAACTACTATGTCGATGGTGGCTAATGGTATTGCTTTACAAAAAGATACTGGTGTTGCATTATTACGAGAAGTTCCTAATAATGAAACCTTTACAATTCTCTTTAATGGTGTAGAGAAATCAGTATCCCGTGATGAATTTGTTGATTATATTGAACGTAAAGCTATAGAATCCGTTACCTCTGGTATTCCTATACTCCCTTATGAATATAGTTATTTATTTAAACAAACTCCCTCTTTAAATCGTGTAATGAAGTCTAGTGGTGAATATCCTGTTAAATTAGTAGCAATGATGTTACAAAAAAATGCCAATTCTAATGTTCCTGAATTAGTATGCTTATTCTCTACAATTACGAATGATATATTCTCTTATCGTTTTAGAAAAAATAATAAATACGATATGTTTACTCCAAATTATAATTCCACATTTGAAGTTAAAGATAAAGCTAATATTGGTAAATGCTTTATGTTACGAGTAGCGCCTAGCCGCAACTCTGGTCTACTTAGAATCATTGATATGATTCCAATAGCATCTAATGATGAATCTATAGATCGTCATAGTGCTATGGAAGAAACTATGACACGGGTTTACTAATATGAGGCCACGTTCTCCTGAAGTAATTAAAAATTTACAAGAATTAGATCCTTCTAAATGGCTTGATAGCCCTTATTTACGTCAAGTTGATGAAGAATCATTACTGACTTTATTACAACGTAAACCAGATGGATTTAAAACGCTTTTAAATAGCTCTTATTCATTTATACGAGATATTGTATTACGTCGTGATATTTTAATTACTATACTTAAAATTAAGCCTCATTATATTAAATTAATACCTGTTAAGCACTTATCAGAACGATTATTTAGTATCGTCAATCAGGCCATTGAAAAGGATACTGACGAATTAAGTAAAAAGTTATTAATTGATGCCTTAGCTGTAGCCAAACAAGAACTATTAGATTATAAGGATGCTCAAAATATGGAGATAAAAGAAAATACATCCCCATCTTCTTCAACTCAACAAGATATTAAAACACCATCAGATACAGGCCATGAAACACTACCTAATAACACCCCTTCTCCGTCTGATGAATTAGAAAAACCTAATGAGGTATCTACTGAACCTGAAGTAAATGAAGAATCAACTGAAGAACATAAAGAACCTATTGTTGAAATAGAATGCGAAAAAGGATCTGTTTCAACTAAGGAAAATAATGATAATAATAACTTTACAGATAACTCATCTCTTGAACCTACTATTCAAAAAGCTTTTATGGATGCTTCATTATGTGATTTTACTAAGTCATTAGAACAAAAGATTATCGCTATTGTTACTGATAATAATGTAAAAACCAATCAAGAAATTAAAGAGTTGGTTACACAACATATTACGCAATTATCTAACAACCTAACAGCTCAACAACAAACATTAGAGTTACTTCAACAAACACTCAATGAACCTAGCAAAGCTTTAATTAATCGCTTTAGTGAAGAAAGTGAAAAAGTATCTATTCGTATTAGTGAAATTAGTACGCTGCTTGAAAACCAGTACAATCAAGCTAAAGAATTATCAACTAATTTTTCTATAGTTTTAGAAAAACCAACACAAGATTTATATAATTCATTAGAAAAAGCAATTATCCATCAAATGAATAATTGCATTATTAATGAATCAGGGATCCAATTACAAGTGGAAGAAATTAAAAATAAATCAATTGAATCCATAGAAAATTCTAATCAAGCAGTTAAGGATACAGCTAATAATTTAATTGATGCTCTAACAACTAGATATAATCAACAAAAAGAAATTATTGAAAAAGCTAATAATTTCTTTGATAAAAAGGGATTGATTCAAAATATTACTATTATAGCTGTATTCGTAAATTTATTACTTCTATTCTTTATCTTTATTACCCTATTATTAAGAGGTTAATTATGGATATTCAAAAATTATTAGAAGAAAATCATTTTAATTTATTCTCTTCCGAATTACAAATTTATAAAGATATATATGATATTTGTATGCCCTGTATTGAACGTGATATTACCATGATTATGTATTGCGGGGATCGAATAAGAGATAATTATTCTGTTGCAGTATATGTGTTATCTCGTAACCCATATTTATTATGGTGTTTTTCTATTCGCATACAAACTCATATCACTATTATTCGAATCGTATTTCAAGCATTACAATCTACTAATAAACTTACGTTAACTATTAAACGTGCTGCTAAAATGGCTAAAAATGAAGGAATTCGTAGAAAAGCACTCTGTCATTCTTTATAGATTAATTATTTCCTGTCGTTATATTTTACAAGCGAGGTTTTATTACCTCGCTTATTGTTTTATATATAAAAATATTTATATATAAAACATTTTGACATTTAATTTTTTTGATGTTAAAATGTATGTAATGAATATAAACCACTTTAGGTACATAATTAAGGAGTTGTTATTATGAAAATTATAGCCGTCGCAAGCACAAAAGGTGGGGTTGGAAAATCAACTATTGCTATCAATCTAGCTACTACACTTAATCAATTAAATTATCAAGTTATTCTAGCAGATGCAGATGCTCAACAATCATCATTCTTATTTGCGGAAGATCGTAAAGATAATGGCTTACCTATTCTGAATGCTGTTTATATTGAATCCCCTGAAGAATTAGATGATGTAATTATCCATAGTTCATCTGATTATTTAATTATCGATTGTGGAGGTCGGGATACTGTAATGTTCCGTACTGCATTAATTAAAGCTGATATCATTGTAATTCCCGTAACAAGTGGCCAGTTTGATTTTTGGGGTACTACTGATACTCTTGATTTAATACAAGAGGCAAATACATTTAGAGTAGATGCTAAACAAAAAGAACCTTATGTATTATGTGTACTTAATCAGGCTCGTACATTTACAAAAACACATAAAGAAATCAAAGATGGATTAAATGAGATTGTCAATGAATATAAGGTATCTTGTGCGCATACAGTATTAGGACAACGTGAGGACTATCGAAGAGCTACGCTTGAAAATCAAGGTGTTACTGAATTTAAACGTTCTAGCAAAGCTGCTCATGAAATGTTATCTTTTGTTAAAGAAATTGAAGCTATCTAATTATTATAGAAGGAGAATCTAAGAATGGCACTTTCAAAAAAACCTACCAAAAAAAACATAGATACTTTTATTAATGCAGGTGGTACCGCACCTAAAAAGGAAAAAGAACCTGAAGCTTTTGAACGTTTAGAACTACGTGTTCCACCAGAAGTAAAAGCAGGAATTAAAGTATTTGCTGCATTACAAGGTGAAAAAATGATTGATGTAGTTACAGAAGTATTTTTAAAAGGTTGTGAGTCCTATCAACATAAAGATGGGTTTCCAAAAATCAAATAAATTTTATTCAATTAAAGCCCTATTATTCAATAGGGCTTTTTATTTTTCTCAAAACATAAAACAATAAATATATAAATATTTTTATTGTTTTATGTTTTTATATATAGTACAATAAAGATATAAATAATGCTATTTATAGTATAATTATTTTGAATGGGGGTATATTATGATTGATTGGATTTTAAATGCTTTATGGAACATAAAATGGATTTTATTTTTATTATTTATATTCAATGAATTCAGTCGAGTATTAATTACATATAATAAAATTCAAACATTTACACAAAAAATAGAAGAAGCACGATCTAATATCGCAATTGTTCTTAATCAAAAATTAGAAATGATTAATCAATTCTCAACTGTTGTTAGCCAGTATGATGAACATGAAAAGGGAATTCAACTAAAAATATCTAATGATTATACAAAAACTACTAAGGATGCAGCTAATGCATTATCTTATATTTATGGTGTAGCCATGGCATACCCTGAACTTAGATCAGATAGTAATTATAATATCTTTCTTGAAAATATTAGTAATAATGAACGTTCTCTAACGGAACGTAGAGAAATGTATAATAATTTCGTTAAAGATTACAATACCTATATTACTCAAATTCCAACTTGTATACTTGCGAAACTATTTGGTTATAGTCGAGAAAATTATTTTAATATCAATTAATTCATTACAAATATTTGCTATAATAAAATTAGGATGAACGAATGAATATAAGCCCAAGAGGCAATAAAAAAGAAGTACATCCATATTTTAATGTACTTCTTTTTTTTATAGAGAAAATTGATTTTGTTTTATATTGATTAAATTTATTATTCTCATGTTCATCCTCTTAAATAATAAAAATATTTATATATTTATTTTTATATATGAGGTGGTAAGTATGAACATTACTAATTTAAGTTTTTTCAAAGCTCGTATCAATGATATCGAATTTAATAATGAACAGGACTTTAATTCCGTATCTTTTTTACTTGAAAGTATTGAAGAACGTTTTAATATCTCAATTACAGATCCTGAATTCACAAAAGATGTTAAAAACTTTGTTGAGCTTGCTTCTATTAAAGTTGATGATTTTTCTTATGGTGAATTAGAAAATGCTACTGCTACATCCATTATGAATGCAAATACATTATCTGATATACAGTTTTTGGCCAATTATTATGATGATGGTAATTATAAATGGAATAGTCATATCAATGATAAATTAAAAGAGGATAGAGGCTACCCATACATTATCGATGCTATCGCTAGACAGAAATTCAATGAAATTGAAACGAACAATTCCATCACCACATTTTTGTCTACACCTTTAAATAAAGATTTATCCATGCAAGATAAAGATACCTTATATGATAATGTCAATGAATATTTTACTAATAATTTTATTGATGAAGAATTAGATGATGATGATTTTGAGTTTTTATATCCTAAAGATAGAGATTATGATACCTCTCTTGATCAAATAATTCCATCTGTTTATGACAAAAAAACAACCGTTGGATTAGGTGTTTGGGAGTCTTGTGAAGAATTATACAACGAAGATAAAGAAGTTATTCATATAGCTTTTATAAGTCGTGGTGAAAGTCTTTATGATGATAAGGTATGTGAAACTGATCCAATAATTAATAAACGATATATTCCTCTTAAACAAGAATCTCCATCTTATCAGAAATTCATTAATGAACTGGATACATATATTGGAACTAATGATAAAGGTTATTATGTTGATCTTAATACTGGTTCAATTAATGACAGTCATTTATCTTTTATAAATAATGATATTATTAGTGATTCTAGCATAGATGGGTATCCTGGTAATGAAGCACTTTACAATTATTTACCAGTCGCTATTGCTAAAGGTATGGCCACTAATCAAATTGCATCAACTAAAGAGATTCTTACTCAATTACCTGATATTATAGGTGAAACTCAATATAACGAATTTAAGAAGGAATTAGAGTATATTCGCTCTGAATATACTAACCAAATTGAATACACTATCAATGACAAAGGTATTGTCACAGGAATTACACCATATCAAGGTATTTATAATGATATAAATAATCCTGGTAAAACGGTAATTACTGATTTAGATCTTAAATATAAAGATAAAATCAATTTTTATCATGTATTAAATGGTAGAGAAGAAAGACCTATTGCAGCAATTATTAAAAATGGAGTATCAAGTCAAGATTTTGAGGGTGAACATTTACTACCTGAAAATTTGCGAAAAGATGATAGTAAATTCATTGATATGACAAAAAAATATGAAACATTGTTAACTGATGAAGAAAAAAATATCTTTGAACACAAATATAGAAGTGTGGTAGATACTTTAACAAATGCTAATGGAGGACTTAACTTCTCTAAATTTGATAAAGAAACTCAGTCTATGATGGAATCTTATGTTCGTTTAGATAAAGCAGGGCACCTTCCGCAATCATTTAAAATACTAGATATGGAAGATGTAATTCAATATAACATGGAAGTGAAATTAGAAGGTTTATTAAATCAACGTTCTGAACAAGAAATTTCGAAAAATAATCAACTAACTGCATCTAAAGAAATTCCTAAAATTTCATTCTCTAAACCAAACGAAAATGGAGGGTTGGAACGGTGAATACAAATGTAATAGAAAAATTTAATGGAGAAATTAATAGTGTGAAAATAAATAATTCTAATATATTTTCATCCATAGAATATATTTTAGACAATATGGAATATAATTTTGACATCTCTATCAATGATATAAAATTTACAACTGATTTAGTTAATTCTGTTACTTGTATGGTAGAGGATTATAGTTTACCAATTGAAGAAGTTGAAGATGGTTTTGATTACGCTATTCATCGTGCAAATGGAAGTATTGTTAATTTAAAATTTGATGATATTTATGTATTTGAAAATGTTCCTAGCTTAGAATTAATCGCACAAAATATAGAAAATAATAAATATATTTTAGAAAAAAGTAATATGCCAAAAATTTCTTTCTCTAAATCAAAAGAAAAATCTAGATTAGAACGTTAAATATTGTAATAACAAAAAGAGGACGATAGCAAAAATAATATAGTAAAAAACAATGGCAAGCATTACATAAAGAATTAGAAGATAGAAATATTACTGAATATGAACTTTTACAAGAATTGAAGGCGGAATTAAGATGCTAAAAAGAGATGAAAATAAGTTTTGTTGGTATAGTAACGGAAAGGTTGGTTTACCCAAAGATAGTATTGAAGAGGCTATACAAGACTATCTTAATGAGGCTAAAAAAGAAAATTATAGTTTAGAAATGGTGAAAATAGCTAGTCCTTATATATTTGTTCCTGAACTAAGTGGGGAAGATATTATTGATAATTTGATATATCATTTCCCTAATATAATGTTTAATGCTTATGATAAATGTATAACAAGACGCTATATACCGCATATGGATCCTAAACATATTGAAGAATTAAGTAAAGAGTTGTCAAAAGTATATTATGATTGGGAAAAACGCCATGGATATGACAATAAATCATATATAGTATTTACTGATGAAGCAGAAACATACTACATTTCAGACTATATAAAATAATTAGTTTTATCTATAGATGAAAGCTACATTTGGTAATTGAAAGAAGGTTTAATTATGGATTATGGATTATATTTATTTTTACTACCTATCGGTATGTTTTTTGCATTACTAATGTTTATATTTGTTTTTATTGCTGATATATGGGGGCGATTATTTATTGGTATAGTACTACTATTTACCTCTATATCAATTTTTATTATTAAAACAGAAGCTATGCATAACTTTATAAGCTATTTAACTAATATAGGATTTACAGGTAGTATATATTGGATACTATATGGACTTAGTATACCTGTAATTTTATTATTTGCTAAACCATTAGTAGATGCTGTAAATAATAAATCAGTATTAGTTAAATGTATTACAGGTTTTTTATTTGCTATTTTTATATGGGCGCTTATATTACCAGTTGTTGCTGAATTTGCTTATAGAATGTACCATATGTAATTAATTAGAGGTTTAATTATGTTTATACGTGCTCACTTGATTCAAATTCTATTTTTCTTTGTTATATTGTTTATTATGTTAATTAAAATGTATTCTATTGCTGATTTATTGGGGCGAGTATTGATTGTTGGATCAATATTATTTTCTTTTATATCGTACTTTATTATTAAATCAGCGATTATGCACACTTTTATAGAGCATTTAAATGATACAGGAGTAACAGATAGTATATATTGGACAGTACTTATATTAATCATACCGATACTAACAACTTTAATAAGACCATTAATTAATATATTAGATAACAAATCCCCATTAGTTCAATTTCTAGTATTATTTTCGTTTATAGTCTTTATCCTGTTTATCCTTCTAATTTATATGGCAAATATAGCTTATAATATATTTGATATTTAGAACTGAATAAGATTGATTTTACTCATAGGAATCATGTGAATATGCCGTCTTGGGAATCTAAAATTGGATATAATGCGTTCTTTAGGAGAAAAATTTATGAAACAAATAAGTACATTAAATGCGAATAATATAATTCAATATCTTGATGCAAGTGAATTGGTATTTTTTTTAGCCATAAAAGATATAGAGCAAAAAACAATTGTTGATTTATTGCGTGACGGTTTAAGTTGTCATGATAATGTTTCAGTTCACGATGATAATGGAATGGCTGTTAAAATCAGTATTTTCTTATTAGGCTATAATTATCCATTTAAAGGGATTAACACTACTGTAGAACGCCTTAAAGCTGTAAATTTAGTGTTTAAATATTGGAAGGAAATAGGAAAAAATAAATCTAGAACTAAGGATCCATATAATTGTCGTGAGTTTATGAAATACCTAGACTCTATTAACTTTAGAAAAGCAGACTACTTAATTATCGGAAAACCTTGAATAGAATAATTAAAGCGGACACTATAATGTGTCCGCTTTTTATTTGTTGATAAGTCTATATAGTTATACATTTTTAGATAAAAAAATAGTTACCGTAGTAACTTTTTCTAATAATCACTATATATTATTTTTATATACTTTTATATAAAAATAATAGCGTATCTAAATAAATTTTAGATACGCTATATTAATTATAAAGCTGGCATAGCTATTATAATACATAACTTACTAATTAACATAAAGTATAAAAATAGGAGTTCTTATAATCTTATAAGGAATCCTATTTTTATGAATTAAATGTATCAAAAAGTATCACTATTGATACATTAATTATTTATGCTGCTTTTTGTATCAAAAAGTTGTATAATATATATATGAAACATTTCATATTATGATTATATATTTTGATACATATAGGAGATATTTTTATGGATATAAAAGATTATAGTAATTATAAAGAAGGTATCTTTGTATATGGCGGTAAAGCAGGCCCTAAAAAATCTGTTTATGATGAAAATAACGTATGGATGTTAAAATTTCCTCAAAATACAAAATCAAAAGAAACAATTGCTGTTTCTTATACTACCAGTCCTGTTTCAGAGTATATAGGTTCTCATATTTATCAATCTATGGGGTTTCCTGTACATGAAACAAAATTAGGGACTTATCAAAATAAAGTTGTGGTTGCTTGTAAAGATTTCAAATTACCTATAAAAAATAAAATTTTACAAGAAAGCCCTATGGAATATCTTATGAATACTGTTGATGACGATATTTTAGAAAATTTATCACGAGATGAAACATCTAGTCAAAGTTATCATAATATCAGTATGAATGATTGGCTATACGTCTTAGATAATAGTCCTATTGCGCAACAAAATCCTGAAATAAAAGAACGCTTCTGGGATCAATTTGTTGTAGATGCTTTTATTGGTAATTCTGATCGTCATGGCGGAAATTGGGAATTTTATATTGATATGAATCAAGATATTAAATTATTTCCAATTTATGATAATGGTAATGCGTTATTTGCCAAACATCCTGAAGAAAAAATCAAAGAGTTTTTAGAAAACGATACTAAATACAATAGTATTGTTGCACAAGGTAATACCCCATTCATTAGTCCTGACTATCATAAAATTGATTCTTTTAGTTCTATAAAAAAACTATCTATTAAGGGGAATTCTAATAAAGATTTAGAGGCTGCAATAAAACGTAATTATCCTAAAATTGATTTAGAAAGAATCAATACAATTATTGATGAGATTCCTGAATATGCTAACGGTTTATTAATTATCTCTAATGACAGAAAAACTCTTTATAAAAAAATTCTAGCTGATAGAGCAGCTATTATTGAAAAATCATATAATTTAATTTTGAATAAAGAAAACAAGCTAAATAATTCTATTAAAATTTCATTGTGTAAATCAAAAGAGAGAGGCGGATTAGAACGATGAAATTAGGCTATATTCGAGTGAGTACAAAAGAACAGAGTATAGCACGTCAAAAAGAAGAATTATTAAAACATGGAGTAGAAGAACGATTTTTATTTATAGATAAAACATCAGGTAAATCTTTCAATCGTGAACAGTATCAAATTCTAAAGTTAGCTTTACGTCAAGGTGATGAACTATATGTACATGAACTAGATCGATTAGGAAGAAATAAAAAAGCAATTTCTGAAGAACTACAATATTTTAAAGAACATAATATTATTGTACGTATTTTAGATGTGCCAACTACAATGATTGATTACTCTACTTTTACTGATTCGATTGCTAAATCTATGCTTGAAATGATTAACAATCTTCTCATTGAAGTATTGTCTACTCTTGCAGAACAAGAACTAGCTAAATTACACAAAAGACAGTCTGAAGGTATTCTTGCTGCTCATATAAAAGGTGTTAAATTCGGACGTCCTTGTATTCCATTTCCTGAATCTTTTTCTATCATCTATGATGGATGGAAAAATAAAGCATATACTGCTGTTGAAGCTAGAAGAAAATTAGGCATTACTCATTCAACATTTTATCGCATGGTAAAAAAATATGAATCATCATTAAAAAATATTAAAACAACAAAACAATAAATTATTTTATCTTTTTGTTGTTTTAACAAGGAGAAATATATTGATTGATTGGGAGTACCAATTTGACTATGGAGCAATTAGAATTATGTGGCTATTGTGGTCACAAACCAACAATTTCTGTATACTTTAGTTTACGAGATCAAACCATTTCATATCATATTGAATGTCCTTATTGTCATCATGATGAAGTAGTATCATCTTTGAAATATGAGGCCATCAAAAAATGGAACTATTTATTTCCTAGCCTTTTTCATTTGAATGATTAGTGTATTTATAATAGAATAGAAAGTGTTCGTAGCACCGTACACGAAGCTACGCAAAGATTGTGTACAATTACCAAGTTGCGTGAGGTGTATTATGAATATCGGTTTCTATTTTATAAAATCTAATTTTTTTAAACTTGTTAACTCTGGATTAGAATGGATGGATTCTAAGACTAACAAGCATATGTATTTTGTATTACCATTTAAAAATGAATTATGGGCGATTCCGCTATCTAGCCAATATGATAAGTATAAGAATTGGTATAATGAGGCAAAACAAGTTAATAAAAAAAATAGATTTCTTGTGTTTGTTAACGTGATGAATAGAGATGGGGTTCTTCTAATTCAAAACGCTTTTCCTATCAATGAACACTTTATTGATAGAGAAGCTTTTGATCATCATAATAAACACTTAACTCTATCTTTAGACCTCATTCAGTTCGTGGAAAAACGGCTAAAACTAATGAATACGTATGAAGAGAAAGGCATATTAAGCTTTCATGCAGATTTAAGCTTAATCCGTAATATTTTACATAAAGATAGCGGTAAACTATAAGTTTACCGCTATCTTTTGATTATAAGCCCTGGAGGCAGGAAGGTTTAATTATGAGTTATATCAACTTTAATAACATTCAGTTGACAGAAGTGTGTAACCGATTAGGTTTACCTATTATTAAACATGGATATGGTGGGAATTATAAAGTAAAAAATTATGGGGGATTGATTATTAAAGATTCCTATTTCTATCAACATAGTACTGGAGAAAAAGGGGGCGTTATTAAATTTGTAATGTTAACAGAAGGCTGTTCATATCAAGCAGCTATTGAACTAATTAAAGAGATATTTAATGATGACATACCTCAAAACAGTGCTATTTCATCAAATCAATACTCTGTTTCTGAAGATAAGAAAAAAACGAACATATTTATCCCACCTGTCTGGAATAACGATCATAAAATTATTAATTACCTTGAATCCAGGTGTATATCAAGGGATTTAATTAATCAAGAAATTGAACTCAAACATTTATATCCTAATTTAAGAATACGACGTCAAACTTCTAAATCAAAAGATTGGAATGAAGATTTACAAAATCTATATTCCTGAAAAGTATGTGCATTAGATGCTATCTAATGCACTATTTTTTATAATTCTTGACCATGATGAGCCATTTCTTGAATATCTTCTGCGGTTAATTCTTTAGTCGCAACGAATCCACCCTCATTAGAAATTACTATATTATCTACTTTTCGTTCAATTTTATTAGCAATATTGCCTATAATTTTAGCTTTATTTAGACTTGTAGCATATGATTTTTGTTCTGGTCTTGCCTGATTTGCATTAGGTAATTTGTGTTTTTTACCTATATTTTGTTGCGCTTTATTAGTATTATCTCGATTATTTATACCATTATTATTGATAATTATACTCTTGTCCTTTATACGGGCTATTACTGTATCATTAGGGATAGTATTAAGGTATTGTAAAATTTTGTCATACTTTTTAGCTTTAGCTTGTAATGGTTTAATCTTCCCATATAGCGGTTTAATCTTATCATTAATTTCTTGATTATGTTCAATGATAGCTTGTTTTTTCTGCTCTAATAAGTCTGAAGGAATCCTAGATTCTAATGTTTCTAAATCTGCTTTAGCTTTATTAAACTTTTCTTGACCATCTATACTTAACATACCTTCTTTTTCTTTCCAAAGAGAGGTTTCAATAATAGATTTTAATGCTTTAGCTTTTTTTGAGTACCCTTTTACGATTTGATTTTTGGCCCATGTTTCAATAGCTTGTTCAGGAACTTGGTCTTTACGTAATTCTTTAATTTCATTTTGTAGTTGCTTTGCAGCTTCAATATTTTGATATTTTAAATCACCAAAATAATCTTTTAAATTGACAGCATATACGACATTTTGATTATAAAATTCTTGATATAATTCTTCTTGTTGCTTTCTAATTTCTTTACTCATTTCATTATGGATTTTATTAATTTGTTCTGGTTCTATATGTTGTTGTAAATTTTTTTCTTGATAATATTGAGCCGCAGGAATTCTACGTTGTGGTTCAACATTATCAAATTTTGCAGCTTCAGAAAAACGGCCTTCTTCAATAAGGGCTTTTTTTTGATCCTTAAAAGAACGATGGTCAACACGTTCTTCCATGTCAAAATCTTTATAGTATTTATTCGTTAAATCAGCAGCTCTTTCTCTTAATTTATAATACATTGCTTTTTTTCTAAAAGCTTCTTCTTTTTTGTATCCAACTGGAAATCCATCTGTTTCTGTATATCGTGTAAAGTGCCACTTTGGATCATCATAAGTACGGTCTTTTGTTAATTCTCTTTCATTGAACATAATATGAACATGAACATTATCATGTTCAGGGTCTGATGAATCTTTAGAATGAATAGCATAGCTATATGTAAATTTTTCTCCGAATGTTTCTTGGCAAAATTCTTGCACTAAAGATTCATTCGCCCACAATGGCAATTCTGATGGTAAAGCCCATGTAATTTCTCTATATGCATTTCCATTTGCTCGTTCATATAGAGAAGCTGCTTCCCAATAATGATGAGGGGTAGGGGCCCAATCTGGCATATTACCAGAACCATAAGCTAAAAGATCTTCACGATTTTTATATGCTCCATCTCGATCAATATAATCAAAGTGTGCGGCTGCATTCAACTTTGAACCATATTTAGTTTTAGGTTGTGATTTTATATTGAATGAGTAAGTTGCCATTTTGTATCCTAAAAAAATTTATTATTGCCGAAGGCTACTGAACGAAGTGAACCCTCCACTGGAAGTGGCCCATGGTGGTTTCTGTGGTTTTTGTAAGCAAAAAAACGAAGAGGTAATAGAAACCGCTAAATGGGCATTCTGTCTATTTCTATTTTACTAAATTGTCTGATTTTCGTAAATAGAGTAGTGAATCTATTTTCAATAAATAGGTGAGCCATAAAAAAAGAGAAGCCCTGTGAGCTTCTCTTTTTGCTGTATTGGTAAAACCAATACAATGAGATGATATACTTTTCTATTTTTTCCAATGACGGTTCTAATAATTTGATTCTGTTTTTCGTATATTAGTGATATATTCCTTTAATGCTTTTACACCATCTTCTGAATAAGGAACACGACGAGCCAAAAAATCATCTTTATAAAAATATACTATACGTTCAGTTCCGTTTCTTCCACCACCATCATTAAACAAATCAGTATTATTTCTAATAAGTTCTACTATTTGTTTGGAAAATTCTTTATTCATATCTTGTTCTGTTCTACTATTTGTATTTTGTAGTTTATTTCTGAATGCTTCAATTTCAGAAACAGAAGAGTATGTCATCTGACAACTTGATGTTCTGAAATTTTTGTGTCCATAAAAAATTTCTTCGCCACTTGTAATTAGTGATAATGGTTGATTACAACATGGACATAATATTTCTTGTTTCGTCTTTTTTTCTTTTACAACTTTCGACGGTTGATTGGTTGTTAAAGTTGGTATCTGATTTTCTTCAGATTTTGATTTTTTCTTAACAACTTTATTTTTTACTTCTGTACCACTCAATGATACTCCAGATAATTTGTTATCTGGAAATGTATCTTGAATTTTAAATGGTTTAAATACAAATCGTAACTGTTTAATAAATCGACCTTCTCTAATTTTTTCAACTTTCAAATCTTTGAAAATTGTACTTAATGATTTAACCGCAGGTGAAATTATCTTTTGTGTAATTTTACGCATATCATAAGAATCAGGAATGTCTAGTATGTGCCGTAAATATTCCACTTCAACAATATATACACCTGTTTTTTTAAATTGTTGTAATTGCCGATATAAATTCTTAGTGTATTTAGATTGTAGTTCAGTATATTCTTTTAGTTGCATGACTGTAAAATTTTGAGTTAACTCATTGATCATGTAGGCAAATTTAGGATTGACTGAAATTGTAATTTGTTTAGTAATGATATTACCTTCAAATTTATCAAATAATATAAATCCACCAAAAGTAGTATCAGTTTCATAATAAGCAGCTACTCTAATTAATTTTTGATATGTTTCTTTTATTATGCTGATTAGTTCACTTTCATCGTACACTGTAATATTACTGATTCTTTTTAAATCATTGAAAGTCAAAGTTAATTCATTTAATCCATGATCTTTCATAATAGCACAAATAGCAAAGAATACATTAGATTCTCTTGCATTTAATCCTTTTAATGTTATTTGATTTAAATCATTATGATATTTTAATAACAATGCGCTATTTTTTCGTTCCATCTTTGCCTCCTGGGCTTATATTCATATGTATAAAATTACAATATCGAAGAAAATAAAACTATTGTTAATTTATTTACACAAAGTATACTTTATTATATGTGCCTAAGTCAAGTTTACTAGGGTACTTAATTATTTGTAAAGTATTACTTCTTAATATTAGCTCAAAAAAGGGGTATATAAAAATCTTAAATGTACCCTTTTTTTGAAATGCTTAAAAAATATCTTTTTAATCAGATAATATCTGTATTTCTTCTATTAAAGTACCCATTTTTTGTAACTAAAAAAATAGGTATTTTTTACTATGGGTACATACCTATAAATCTAGGTAGAATATAGGTTTATACCTGTGGATAACTTTTATAAATCTAAGTTTTTTACAAAATAGCCTGTGGATAAATTCAAAAAACAGGTACATTAAATTCAAAAAACGGATACATTAAATTCAAAAAATAGGTACATCAACCTCAAAAAATGGGTACATATGGGTCTGAAAATCCCAGTATTCATGCACCTCGGGCCACCGCCTAAAAAAGAAGAAAAAAGATATAAAAAATAATTAGAAAAAAAAAGGCATTTTTTTCTGATTGTTTTTATTCAAAATTCTAATTCTTATGTTTAATAGTACAAAATAATAATTTTAATCAGAACTCAAAATAGTATTTCATATTATTTTAAAATAATATGAGTTTTTTAATTGTCATTCACTGAATTATAGATTATGATATAGTGAGATAATTTAATTATCTGGTTTTATTTCTCATATTAAAAAAAGGGAGGTATTTTCTTTGACAGATTTTAAAGAAAAAGGCACTGCCTTAGATCCGTTCCTGAAAGGTAGAGAAGAACACTTCTCATACGTCGAGCGAATCTTAGATAGTGCAAACACATTCAAGAAGATTGCTGTTGGTGCAACGCTAGTAGCGTTAGTAGCATCTATATCAGCAGGCTACTTGGCAACACGGAGTGAATATATTCCGTTTATTATTCGTGCAGATAAAGTGACAGGTTATACCGATGCTGTAGGCCCTGTTACACAGCAAGAATATAAGCCCACAGAGGCAGAAACAAAGTACTTCTTAACGGACTTTATTAAAAAAGTTCGTACAGTACCACTTGATCCAGTGGTATATCAAAAGAACTGGAAAGATGCTCAAATATTCTTAACAGAAGGAGCAGCTAAAAAACTTAATGCTATTAGTGAATCACAAGGCCATTTTAGTAAGCTTGGCTCTTCTACAGTAGAACCTACTGTGCTTGGTATTACTCGCTTGTCTAACTCGGATAATACATATCAAATTCGTTGGCAAGAAGTAGATTACGGTATTAATAGTGGTCAAGGTACGCAACAAAATTACATCGGTACGTTTACTATTAAAACTGGTGAATTAGGAACTGAAGCTGATTTGTATAAGAATCCACTTGGCATTAAAATTACAGATATTTCTTTCAGTCTTGAAAACGCTGCGCAAAGCAGTGAACCTGCTAAAAAAGCTAATACAGCTCAACAAAACCAGAAAGCAGGTGATAAATAATGCAATCTAAAGCTCGTAAATTATGTATTGCTATGTCACTTGCAACTATGTGTATAGGTGGTACTTCGTTTGCTGCTATTGAACCTGGTTATATTACGCCACATGACAGTAATTTAACAGGCTCCAATGTTGTCTATACGTATGATCAAAACAATCAATTTAAAGTGCGTGGTAAGCTAGGGTATTTAACGGACTTAACACTTGGTCGTAATGAAAAACTAACTAGCATCGTTGCAGGTAATACTGATGATTGGAAAGTATCAACGGCTGTAGTTGATCAAACACCTCATGTATACTTAAAACCTGTAGTGAAAGAAGCTAAAACTACAAACTTGATTGTTAATACTAATAAACGTTCGTATCGTTTTATTGTTAGACAAGATGAGTACTATGATGATGTTGTATCTTTTAACAATCTAACTCCTGCTGTAGATTCAACCACTACTATTAGTCAAAGTAGTACTCAAAAAGATTCTACTAGTACAGTAGAGCAAATCAATCGTGATTATAAGTATGAAAAAGCACAAAATGTACGAAAAACGTTAATTCCTAATAGTATTTGGGATGATGGTATTAAGACATATATTGAAGTGCCTACAACAAACATTAGAAATTTACCTGTAGTATATTCTGTTGATAAAAAAGGCAAATTATCTATGGTAAATAGTCGTTTGCAAGGTCATTATATTGTCATTGATACCGTGTTAGCTCGTTTACAACTACGTTTTAAAACAGATTCGTATTTAACTGTTGTCAATAATAAAGAAGCAGGTATTAAACCTGTTAAGGTGAAAGAGTTAAATCAAACACTTAATCAAGGTGGTATAGCGTCTGCTGTTCCTAATGATGAAGTAGGTATTCCTCTTCAATCAGTAAATACAGAACAAATTAAGACTGATAAACAACGTAAATCGTCTGATTTAGATCAAGTTAAACAGGCCTTACAACAATCTATTAAAGATACAGTTAATCACGCTAAACTAGATGTACAAGGTAAACCACGTATTATTATTACTCGTGATAGTGATAATAATCCTGTTAGCAATGTAACTAGTGTTGCAACAACAAACTCTAATCATTCAATTGATTGGGTTCCTCTAAAAGATAGAATTGCTAATCTTCAGAAAGGAGGGGCTAAATAATGGCTATTAGAGATTTGTTTAATAAAGTATTAGGCAAACGTGAACCTGATGAATATACTGAATTTGATTCTGAAACAGAATCTGAATTTGGTGATTCTTCTCGTAATGAACATAAACCCGATGAGGAACAACTTAATGATACAGAAAGCTTTGATGATGATGTAGAAGCCGCTACATTCTCTAATGATGATACTAAACCTGCTGTAAAAGGCTTTAAAAAAGGCGCTGTATATGGTGCTATAGGCC
>OFLV01000090.1_pt1 | contig 12436 bp, 10 predicted proteins | sample 1540901 | NCBI WGS metagenome assembly OFLV01 (sample SAMEA4413050, study PRJEB24355) | metagenome | biome: human; feature: gut; material: faeces | place: United Kingdom | collected 2010
CAGGACCTTTCTTGCGAAGGTTGTTTTCATCCAACCAGCTCGCACTGGTGTAGAACATTAAGTTGGTGTAGCCATTTTTACGCATTTCGTCCGCCCAAGCTTGGGTGTTGAGGTTAACGTTTGGCTGCATCTTGGCATCCTCAAAGTCATTGACCATGAGGGTGTTCTTCGGAAGATTCAAGCGTTGCGCCACTGCAATATAGAACCGTGCTTCTGCACGCGCTGCTTCCTCAGAAGTATAGCGTGAAAAGTGGTAGGTCGATACTTGCAGACCCGCAGCTTGTGCATTACGAATTTGGTTCTCCGCATTCGGGTTCTTGTACCAAGTGTCTTCTGTCAATTTGACAACGACACCGCCCACACCTTTATTAGCTAGGGTACGGTAGTCGCCAATACTAATATCTCCGTTGTGACTACTCACATCAACGAATGATTTTGGCTGAACCGCCACATCTGTCGAGCGACCAGCTGGAGCATGAGTGCCTGTGTTAAAGAAGGTCGTGCTTCCTGTATTAGACTGAAGAGGTGTTTCTTCTTTCTCAGTAGTCGATGCTTCTGTAGCTTTCTCTACAGATGGGGTTCCACTTTCTGAAGCCACAACCTTGCTCGCAGGTGCCACAGGCCACTCGGTCACATTTGCTGGTGCCGCGTAGTTGCTTGCGACAGGTGCTACCGACTTTTCAGCAACAGCTACTTCTGGCTCTTTTTCAGCTTGGACTTGGTTGCCTTCAGTAGTAGTGGCCTCATTTGAAACCAGCTCATCTGCACTGACTCCCTGAGCAGATACAGCCATTAAGACTGCCACTCCAGCATAAAAAATAAGATCTTTCTTTTTCATATAAACTTCCCTTTATACAAATTTTATACGTTAATCATTTTACCACACGGTTTCAGCGATGAAAAGTTTTATTAGGCGAATTTTTAAAATTAGTGATATTTTTTAATACCATGTTATAAAATGACGTGTAACAAAAAATATGTCCATCGTATATACTGGTATTTCGAAAAACAGTATAAAAAAAGTTGAACATATTCACAAATTATTCATACAAGCGCTTATATGAAGCTGAATTAGGGAAAATCGAGGATTATTTAATGTAGAGCTCAAACCCGCTGGAAGAGTTCATTCCAAATAGGGCTTCGCTAAAACTATAGATTAGAAACTTTTAGAAGACTATACAAATACAATCAATGAATAGTTAAGACGAATTCATGGGTATCAGTCTGCAAAAAAGCTGTTTGAGCTAGCTCAAACAGCTTGAAATATACTCACTTAATCAGCGAAACAACTTTGTTTCACTTGGCTTGACAATTAAGTTTTTTATTAATATCCATTTGGGTTGTTTTTTTGCCAACGCCAAGAATCTATAACCATATCCTCAATGCTTTTCTCAGATTTCCAACCAAGCTCCTTCTCTGCTTTTGTCGTATCAGCATAACATGTAGCAACATCTCCAGGACGTCTATTTTTGATAATATATGGAATCTTGATGTTATTTTCTTTTTCAAATGCATTAACTAAATCTAAAACGCTATATCCTTGACCAGTTCCCAAATTATAAACATTAGTACCCTTTGATTTGAGATTATGCTTAACAGCTATGACGTGTCCTTTAGCTAAATCAACCACATGAATATAATCTCTAACACCCGTACCATCAGGAGTGTCATAGTCAGCGCCGTAAATACTAAGAGCCTCTAATTTTCCTATAGCAACTTGTGTAATATACGGCATCAAATTACTAGGAACTCCATTTGGAGCTTCACCTATCAATCCTGTCTCATGTGCACCAATCGGATTAAAATAACGTAAATTTGTTATAGACCAATCAGGATCGGCATTTGCTAAATCACATAAAATTTGCTCATTCATTAATTTTGTATTACCATAGGGATTTATTGCAGATGTTGGAAGGTCTTCTGTTAATGGAGATAAATTATTCATACCATAAACTGTGGCACTTGAACTAAAAACAATATTTTTAACACCGTTAGCAACCATAACCTCTAACAAAGATAGGGTCCCAACAACATTGTTATCGTAGTATTTCAATGGATTATAGACTGATTCTCCAACTGCTTTATGTGCAGCAAAATGGATAACTATCTGAATATGGTTCTCTCTAAAAATTTGATTTATCAATTCTTTATCTAATATTGATCCTTTATAAAAACGAATATTCTGACCTGTAATTATTTTTAATCGATTCAATACTTCAGGAGAACTATTTGAAAAATCATCCACCACAACAACTTCAAAATTAGAAGCCATCAGCTCAACAACCGTATGGCTGCCTATATAGCCTGTACCACCAGTAACTAATACCTGTACCATATTGTTTCTCCTTATACCTTAAACTTTAATTAACCAATTCTTTCTCAACGACTTCTAGAGCACGCTCAATGACCACGTGCATGTCGTAGTATTTATAGTCTGCTAGCCGTCCACAGAAGATGACCTTGTCATTTTTGGCTGCTTCTTCTTGGTACTTGGCAAACATGGCGTTGTTCTTTTCATCATTGATTGGGTAGTATGGTTCATCCCCACGTTTCCAGTCAGCTGGGTATTCACGTGTAATAACTGTCTTAGGTTGTGTACCATACTCGAAGTGCTTATGCTCAATGATCCGAGTATAAGGAATCTCACGCTCTGTATAGTTAACGACCGCATTCCCTTGATGATTTTCCTCGTCCAAGACTTCGTGTTCAAAACGAAGACTACGGTACTCCAACTCACCGTGTTTGTAGTCAAAGTACTGGTCAATCATTCCTGTAAAGACAACTTTATCAGCTGAGCTTTCTAGCTCTTCACGATTGGCAAAGAAGTCAACTCCAAGTTCTACTTCTACATCACCAAGCATGTTTTCAATGATGACGTTGTAACCACCAATTGGAATCCCTTGGTAACGGTCATTAAAGTAGTTATTATCAAAGGTCAAACGAACTGGAAGACGTTTGATGATAAATGGTGGAAGGTCTGTGGCAGAACGTCCCCATTGCTTTTCAGTGTATCCCTTAATCAACTTTTCGTAGATATCTGGACCGATCAACTTGATGGCTTGTTCTTCCAAGTTCTTCGGTTCAACATCTTTCATGTCAGCTGTCTGCTCCGCAATCTTGTCCTTAACTTCTTGAGGAGTCTTGGTTCCCCACATAGCATAAAATGTATTCATGTTAAAGGGAAGATTGTAAAGACTGCCCTTGTAGTTAGCTACTGGTGAGTTGATATAGTTGTTGAATTCAGCGAACTGGTTGACATAGTCCCACACTTTTTTATTGGACGTATGGAAAATATGGGCACCGTACTTATGGACGTTGATGCCTTCAACCTCCTCACAGTAGATATTTCCACCGATGTGATCTCGCTTGTCAATCACTTTTACTTTTTTACCACGTTTTGTAGCTTCATGTGCGAAGATTGCTCCAGACAAACCAGCACCAACAATCAGATAATCGTACATAGTTAACTCCATTATTTCTTAAATATTTGTTTTAATTCTTTCACATCTACCACTCTCAAAGATAGAATTGCGATTAGATAAATGATCCCACCAAGCACCGCATACACGAGTACATTCAGGGTAGGGGTGAAATGTAGGAACGGTTTTACAAGTAGCAAGAGGCCATACATCAGAGCAGATGCGAAAATAATTTTTGTCATAGACCCTATAATCGGAACTTCCTTGAGGTAATGACGGGTATAGTGCAGTTGAATCAGCCATACTAAGGATTCTGTTAAGACAGATACAATGGCTGCACCGATGAAACCAAAATGAGGTAAGAAGAGCAGGTTCAACCCGACACTGACAATAGCAGGAATCGTGGTAGACAGCATAAATTCTTTGTTCTTATCATGTGGAATGAGAATTTGAATCCCCATGATATTGGTCCACCCGATGAAGAACATACGGAAGATCATGATAGCGATGGCATAGCGAGCATCTTGGAAATCTTTTCCCAAGAAAAATTGAACAAAGTCATCATTGACAATCAGCATACCCGCAATGATTGGGAAAATCACCAAATTATAAACCAAAAAGGACATTTGATGCATCTTGTTAACCGCCTTGTGGTCTCCAGACGACAAGAGACTCGATACACGAGGCAACATGACACTCCCCAGTGAGGTGACTAAGGTCAACAAAATATTTACGAGTTTTAAGGCTTGGTCGTAAATCCCTACATCCTTTGTGGAGGCGAGAGCCCCAAGCATAGTCCGATCCAAAGTGACATACAAAGAAATTGCAATCTGCGGTAAAAAGAGCAGAATGACTGGTTTTAAATGGACCCGTGCATAGGCCATATCAAAACGGGCTTTCCCAATAAATTCACGGGCAGGTAGCCACATACTGAGCTGACCTAATAGCTCAAAGATGGTGAGTAAGAATACATAGAGATAAAGATCATTGGCAGATTTAACAAACAAGAAGATGGAGATGACTCCAACCAGTTTGACCGTGATATTTCGAACGGTAATCTTACGAAAATCTTCCAATCCCTGAAAGAGCCAGGAGATGTCGAGTCCCTTCGAAACCAAACTAAGCCCCAAGATATAGGCCACAGGATTTTGCATGGAAGGAAGCGACAAGCACAGCAAAACATAGAGCAGGATGGACACAAAGGTCGCTCCTAATTGGAGGGTATAAATCCCCCAGAAATTCTTTTGGATGTCTTTGCGGTGTCCTGAGATCTCCTTGGTTCCATAGTTAGCCACTCCCAAGGTCGCCAAAAGAATAAAATAGGTTACGATGGAGTTGAAATAACCATAGGTTCCTAAGTCATTCGAGCTAAAGACCCGTGTCACATACGGAGTGGTAATAATCGGCAAGATAATCACCAGCAACTGGTAGGAGAGGTTATAGGCGTAATTTTTTAACACTTTCATGACTGTCTACAATCCCCATTTGAAGACCGTTTTAAACGGTGTGATCAAATCCGTCGCAAAAGCTCGATGAATATCTGGAATGGTTTGAACTTCTCCATCAATGTGGATGATATTTTTCAAACGGCTTTGGACCCGACGATTAGCCAGCATCTCTACAGCCCGCTCAAAATCCTCACGACCTGAGCGAGAAGACCCCACAAAAGTCAAGCCCTTTTCAAGAACATCTCTTGTATTGACCGCGACCCGGTTGTCACTAACCCCCATCAACATCACAGTTCCCTGAGGCTTAATATGATCAATAATGTCATTGATGGCTGGTTCACTTCCTTGGCCACCAGTACACTCAAAGGCATGATCAAAACGTTGATCGTCTGTCAACTCGCTGGTCAAAATTGCTTGATGAGTGAAATTAAACAATTGCAGTTTATCACTATTGCGCCCAACTACAGTTATCTTCAAATCTGGGTAAAGATAGTGCAAAGAAGTCGCAACCACATATGAAAGACTCCCATCTCCTAAAATCAAAACAGACTCTCTTCGTTGATGGGCAATGAGATCAAAGCGATGAATGGCATGCATGGCAACACTACTAAATTCCGCTAAGGCTGTCACAGGGCCCTTAACTTCTTCTGGATAAGCCACTACACGATCTAGCGGTAGGGCAACGACTTCCTGCATAAAGCCATTATATCCACTAGATAAGAAGTGCGTCCCCTCCAAATAATTTTCAAAGAAGACATCCTCTGTTTGATGAGGAGGCTGATTGGGAACCATGGCCACAATCTGTCCTGGTTGATAGGTCCCTGTAGGATCTGCTACCACGATGCCAGACGACTCATGGATCAGGGCCATGGGCAATTTCTTTTTAAGCACCTTAGGATCCCGTTTCCCTTGATAGTAACGTTGATCCGCATGACAAATAGCCATGTAATAAGGGCGAATTAACACCTTGTCTCCACGGCTCATGTCTTCTTCTTGGTATTTGATGGTGATATTTTTCGGCTGGGTCAGCTGAAAGATTTGGTTCAACATATTAATTGTCCTCAATCATACCGCGTGCAATTTTCAAATCTGTAATCGTCGTAATTTTAATATTGGAATATTGCTCGTTAGCAAGGGCAACTTGTTTGCCATTAATGACAAAGATCTTGCAGGCATCTGTTAAGACTTCTTTTTGCTGATCACTCAAATCATGGTACAAGGCAAGAAAGTCTTTCATTTTGAAAGTTTGAGGGGTTTGACCCTGATAGAGGTATTGGCGTTCAGGGATATCCGTGATAAAAGTATTGTCTAAGCTTTGAACAATGGTATCGGTCGCTTCGACCACTGTATCCACAACATCATGGCTCTTGGCTAGTTCAATATTTTCTTGGATAGTTTTTAGGCTTACAAAAGGACGAACCGAATCATGGGTGACGATAATATCCTCATCTGTCAAAAGATGCACCTCATCGATAGCTGTGATGATATTTTCAATGGTAGAGTTGCGGTCACTTCCTCCCTCTACAATCAAGATCCGTTCCTTGTAAGAAGCCAAGTATTTGTCAACCAGGTCTTCTGTGTAGGTCACCCAGTCCGGATGAATCCCCAATACAATCTTCTGAATCTCATGGACCAATAAGAACTTCTCAACCGTGTGGATTAAAATAGGACGTCCACCTAAATCCAAAAATTGTTTGGGCATATCCGTAATCCCCATCCGTGAGCCTGTCCCACCTGCTAAAATTCCTGCATAAATCACTGCATATTACTCCTTCTACCATATATATTTCAAATACACTAAGAAAATTTCTAACTTTGATATACAAACAGTGTTTTCATGAACTATTTCATATTTTTATTATATACATATAGAGAATACAATCTCATATGAATTATATTTTTTCTACAAAACATCCTGAAAACTTATAATCATTCAGACTTGTTATGCACCATTACTAAATAAGCTAGTTTCATAATTCTATTTCTAAAAAATGGTCAATTCCCTCACAGTCAAAACCAAATCCACTCATGATATTACCTTAACAGTAAATACAATTTCGGGCACAGCATAAAAAGTATATACTTCATTTTTACTTTCCATGATAGCTTCCCACTTTGTAATAGTTCACCAACTTTGATTCTCAATAACTCTTTATCTTTTGTAAAATCTTTTAAACCGGAGTCAGCTTTTGCACCAATCACTACAAAACCACCTAATATTTTTTTCGCTTGCAATGATTGGTGCAGTTCTTCGCTTTGAATATATTTTTTCCTAACTACTTCTTCATTTTTAGCAACCGCATCAAAAAATTCATACCTTTTTTCAGTAAATGTTGAACGGACAATACTTCCCTCTCTTCGATAATAATTATATGTTTCAAGCGGACTAATAATAATTTTATCTGCAAGAGCAAGGTGTTGCCCTACAACATAAAAATCTTCATAAATTTTCCCAACTGGAAAAGGAACTTTCTCCAGGATACTTCTATGATAGAGTTTAGCACAAGCGGAAACCGTTGCAAATTTATCATCCAACATTGCCTCTAGAGCCTTTTCTTTTGTGAATGGAACTAAATCTTTGTAGTCTGACTCTTGCAATTTATAAGAGGCATATGCATTATATTTAGACGTTGCTTTTACTTTAGTTGAAATTAAGTCTGCATGATGCTCTTCGTGAATTTTCACGATTAACTCTAGAGTATATTCTTCAAGATAATCATCTGGATCTAAAAAGAAAATCCAGTCTGAATTCGCTTTAGAAACTCCAAAGTTACGTGCGTCAGATAAACCACCATTTTCTTTGTGAAAAACATGGATATTTTCATACCGATTTGCATAATCCTCGCATAACATAGGAGATTTGTCTGTTGAGCCGTCATTTACAAGAATTACCTCAAAGTTTTGATAGGTCTGTTTCATTAGGCTATCTATCGCATAGTGCAAATAATCTGCAACATTGTATATCGGAACAACAATGCTGATAAACATTCTAAATCCCTCTCTCTTTTTCTTTCTTCTTAGAGTACTTCTTCAAGATTGGATTTAAAATAAAACCTAGAGTATAGTTGGTTTTATAGTTTAGATAAGATAATTTATCAAATCTTTTCGTAGGATTATAGTTATAAGAACTTTGTTGGATTTTACTATAAAGGTCTCTTGAAAGCGTCTCCGAACCATCAACCATCCAGGACAAATCTACCTGCAAGCTAATCAAATATTCTAGAACATCTGCAACGACTTTCTCTAAAACAATATTATCTTTTATTCTAGAATAGTAGTCTAAAATAGAATTAGTTACAATCAAATGATGACGAACATTGCGCTTCATACTCTCGATATTCATACTCTGTTCAGGTCTTCCAATATAGTATTGATAAACATCGTAATTCCAGTAGATAAAACTATGAACATACTCTAAGGGAAATAGAGTGTACTGCATGTCAACGTAAAAAGTTTTTTCACTCAATCGAATGTTATTCTTCGATAAGATAGATGTTTTATAAGTAACTGAATGCATCGGAATTCGTACATCAGGAATTCCCGTATATGTCTTACCAACTTTATATTTATTAATAAAATCATTTCGGATAGCAGTACCATTATATACATGTTGTTCCGTAAAATCGGTAATAATCATTTCTGCATCAGTAGTTTCAAGACTATCCAAAAATTTTTCAAATTCTGACGGGATAACCCAATCATCCCCGTCAATAACTTTAAAAAATTTCCCTTTTGCTTCTTGGATACCACGATTGATGGTTGAGCCATGTCCACCATTTTCTTTTGTTATCACTCGTCCATTCAGTAGAGGATCTTTCCCTAAAACTTCTTCTGCTACTTTTTCTGTATCATCTGTACTACCATCGTTTATAATTAAAACCTCAAATTTTTCTTTGTACTTTGAGTCTACTTGTTGAAAGGATTGAATCCCTTTTGAAAGGTAGTCCTGAATATTATAACTGGGCAATACAATTGTTAACAAACAATCTTTCATCTTATCTCCTAAATCGTCTCAATCAATTCAATCCACTGTTTAAGTATTCTTTTTTTATCAAATTTATCCATATTGTCTCTAGCATGCTCTGAGAAAGATTGCCTTAAATCTTCATCTTTCATCAGTTCAAGCAATTTTTCACTCATCTGATCCGTATCATAACAATCAATCAGAAATCCATTGACGCCATCTTCGACAATCTCACTAGGACCTGTCGGACATCTGAAACTAACAATTGGTAGGTTGTATTGTTGAGCTTCTAATAGGACTAAAGGCAATCCTTCGTAGCGAGAAGTCATAACGTAAATACCATGATTGGGATAAATATTTTCAGTTCCCTTTACATTTCCTTTAAAATTAACTTGTGAAGAAACACAACCTTCTTCTAGTTTTCTTTTTAGCTCCTGTTCAATAAGTTTATCCCCCGAACCATATATATCCCACTGCCAGTCTGGATGTTGTGATAATACTTTTATAGCTACTTCGGCGAGATATTCATATCCCTTTTGACTGTGAAATCGACCCACCGTTATTATTTTATTTATCTTATTATTAAATGGAGTATTTTCAGAGTCTTCTTCATCAATCCAATTATAAATAGCATTCACTTTATTTATAGGTATATTATATTTATCTGAATATTTTATTCTATCTTCTTCTGTTAAAGTGACAATCTTGTCAAAAAATTTAGCTCCTACAAATCTCTGCACTTCCCTACTTCTAAAATCACGAAATTCTAAACTATGATGATCACAGAAAACTATTTTCACATTTAATCCCAGAGTAGCTAATCTAACCATAGTATTTGTTAATGGGGTGATAGAAAAAATCACTTCAATTTTTTCTCTTTTAATATAGTCTCTTAATTTACCCGTTAATTTTAATGTAGCAGTTCTAATTCTAAGATCACCCTTGTGAAAATTTATTAATGTCACATTAGGATTAATATCATAATTTATAAAACCATCTTCATCCAACAGAATAGATAATAGTTTTACATCATAGTATTGTGATAATTCATTAGCCATATTAATAGCTACTTTTTCAGCTCCACCAATTTTACTTAGATTATATCTAACAATTGCTATTTTTTTCATTAAATTAATTCCTTACATATAAAAAATGAAAGTATTGCTTACTCATTAGGAAAGGAGATTTCTAAAATGATATGTGATTCTCTATCTTCAACTGCAGGTATTATCATATAATCACCATACATCACAGTTAAATAGTGCTCAATATTATTTGGAACATTCCACTTATGTCCTTCAAAATTTAATTTCCTAGTTAACTGCATATCTTCTCTTATAAACATCTCGCCAAAATAATGTTTTCTTCCTGATGGAACGCTAAGGTATCTCGACTTATTATCCTTGCATAATGAGTAGATGCTTTCCGTAAGTCTTGTAAATTGTCTCAAAGATATAAAACTAGTTAGAAATCCCAAAACTAGTTTTATTCGAAAAATAAGCCTTACTTCTTTATGCTCCTTCATAATCTCTAGCATCAGCTGACGATTTTTATAAAAATTTCTACATGATAGTAACAATCCAATCCCCATGCATAGAATACCATGAAGTTGTCTCAAAATTTTTGAATTAGGAACATTTTCAAGCCAAAAAATATCAATAAAAAATCCACATTCCTCAACTCCAACATCCTCTCGACCACGTAGAACTGTTCCTTTTTGTCTGATGCGACCAATAGGCATGCCATAGTTTGGCGTTTGTGAATTATGTATCCAATACTTATCAGAAAATTTCTGAGAAAATTTTTGAAAGAAAATCTCCCGTTCACTTCCTAGCATAAATATATCCATATCATCATCCCATGGAATAAACCCTTTGTGTCGATACGCTCCTAGTGCACTCCCACCAGAAAGAGAATAGTACAATCCTTCTTCCTCACAAACTGTTACAATATCTTCCATGATTTTTAATAAATACTCTTGATATTTTAGAAGGAGTTCGCCCTCTAATTTAATAAATTTACTATCTGAGAACTTTAAATTTTTAAACAGTGTCACGGTAGATAGTCCCATATAATCCTCCAAAATTAAAAATAATTGTGCATAATATTATTATGTAAAAGGCAAATCCGAAAAGAACTGAAAAATATTTTTTACCAGCAAATCTGTTTTACTGAAATCAATCAAATTAAATGGAAAATTCCGATTGTATAAAATACCTATAAATAATGAAATAGACACAGTGCTAAACGTTCCTAAATATATAAAACTACGATTAGACGGTATAGTTAATCTATTTCTATATGTAAACAAAACGTAAGCGGAAATGGCTATCATTGGCAGAAGTAGAAACAGATTCCGATCATATATATTTCGAAACGGAACCGAACCAACCGATAATAAGGTGATATAGTATGTCATCTTTACAAACGTGATGCGCCAGTCTTTTTCAAATCGTACAATTTTTCCTAAAATTAAATACATTACCAAAAATAAAAACATTAAAAGCAAGCCAACATATAGACGTACTGTTAAAGTAGTATTAAACAAGTCTGCATAAGATGTATTATCCGAGTATATTTCTATCTTTCTAACAAATGACTCAAAATAAGCTAATCCGGTCCATCGAGCTATTAACGGAAACACTCCAAAAAGTATAGGAAAACTTAGTATCATAACTATACTTTTTAAAATAGTCACTTTTTTCAATATTGGGAATGCCAATCTTAAAGCAATAAAATAAATAATCGCTGAATGAATTCCTAATGGTATTAAATACAAGAATATGGTTTTAAAATCTGTGTACTCATTCTTTGAATCTATGTATAGCAACAACATTATTAATGAGACAGCCATACAAAATCTCATACCGCTAGTTGTGTATCTATAGTTGTTTAATATTAGCACAGTCAAAAATACTATTATATAACTTAGTTTAGAACATTTTCTATAACTATTAAACATATCTATAACAACATAACCAAAACTAAAATAGGTTACGAAAGCTGAGATAAAACTAAGCAAGCTATAATGATAGGTATTTCTAACTAAGTACATTAATAGTGTAAATACTGGAACAGATCCGTAATCATATCTCCCAATCTGTAATCCAGAAGCAAAATCTTTAAATAACTGCACAACATTATTATAGTTAGCCAGTACACTTACAGCTCTAAAATGAAAAGCTCCATCGTCCAAAGGATGCGGAATGTAGCGTAATGAAATAATTGAAATCGATAAACAAACCAAAATTAAATACAATTTAGATAATTTTTTATCAATAACTACTCCTACAACACTTAGTACCAAAGAAGGTACAGGGAATAATAAAAACAATAATATAGTCAATAATAAAAAGATCATTTTTTAAAAACTCTGCCCGTATTTTTTGCCTAAAAATTTAGCTTGTAAAAAAGATTTTCCCTTTTCAAACTTATTTATTTTTTCCATATATAGAAACGGCATTTCTTTTATTCGTAATTTTTCTTTAGCCAACCAAACGTTAAAAAGTCTCTCGCTCACTCGTCCAAAAAGTCGTGCTTCAAATGGAGAATATTCAGAAATATCTAGAGTTTTATACAATGAATCTAAAATTGGAAAAAGCCAC
>OFLV01000093.1_pt1 | contig 11938 bp, 12 predicted proteins | sample 1540901 | NCBI WGS metagenome assembly OFLV01 (sample SAMEA4413050, study PRJEB24355) | metagenome | biome: human; feature: gut; material: faeces | place: United Kingdom | collected 2010
GTTTATTGTTCTTTTTTTTTTGTTTTTTTGTTGTTTTTTGTTTTTTTTTTTTGTGTTTTTTTTGTTTTTTTTTATTTTTTTTTTCTTTGTTATTTTTTTTTTTTTTTTTTCAAGCAGAAGACGGCATACGAGATTGGTCAGTGACTGGAGTCAGACGTGTGCTCTTCCGATCTGGTTATTCTGTGGTATAATGAGAGAGTTAGAGAAATTTAAGACATATAGGTGAAAAAATGCAATTAACATTTTATGAAGTAGCTTCTGTATTGAAAGCAAAAAATGATGTTCATCAATTTCCAGATTGTACATTTGGAAAGGCAGAATTTGACAGTCGATTGATTGAAGAAGGAGACTTATTTTTGCCTCTTAAAGGAGCACGTGATGGGCATGACTTTATTGCGACAGCATTTGAAAATGGTGCTGCGGCAACCTTGTCAGAAAAAAAATTGGGCGATTATCCTTATATTTTAGTTGATAATGTGTTGGCAGCATTGCAGCGTTTGGCACAGTATTATCTGGAAAAAATGAAGGTAGATGTCTTTGCAGTTACGGGTTCTAATGGTAAGACGACGACCAAAGATATGCTGGCTCACCTCTTGTCAACAACTTACAAGACTTATAAAACGCAAGGAAACTACAATAATGAAATTGGTCTTCCTTATACTGTTTTACACATGCCAGATGATACGGAAAAACTCGTTTTGGAAATGGGACAAGATCACATGGGAGATATTCACCTTCTGTCCACAATTGCGCAGCCAAAAGTAGGTATTGTGACGCTGATTGGCGAAGCGCATTTAGAATTCTTTAAAAGTCGTTATGAAATTGCAAAAGGAAAAATGCAAATTGTCGACGGCATGAAAGAAGGGGCTCTGGGGGGGGTTCCAGAGGAAAAGATTATTAAGGAGGTTCTACCGAGAGAGCTAAATGAAGGAAGTTTTGGTAAAGAGGAAGAGATGGGAAGAACGAAATGAGAAGAACGAAAAGATAGTTTGACTTTTGAACCCAATTTCTTAGATAACGCCATTGACCTTCCAGTAACTGGGAAATACAATGCAACAAATGCCATGATTGCAGCTTATGTGGCATTGAAAGAAGGAGTAACACAAGATAAGATCCAAAAAGCATTTGCAACGCTTGAATTAACACGAAATCGCACCGAGTGGAAGAAAGCTAAAAATGGTGCGGATATCCTTTCAGATGTTTACAATGCCAATCCAACCGCTATGCGATTGATTTTAGAGACATTTTCAACGATTCCGTTTAATGAAAAAGGTCGGAAACTGGCAGTTTTAGCTGATATGAAAGAATTGGGGGTTGATTCTAAACAAATGCACAGTGCCATGATAACCAGCCTAAATCCAGAAATTCTCTCAGAAATTTTCCTTTATGGAGAGGACATGGCTGCTCTATTTGCCTATGCTAAGGAAATTTTCCCGCCTGGAAAAGCCCATTATTTTGTAAAAAATGCTGAAAAAGATCAATTTTCTGACTTAGTAAAAGCTGTTAAAGAAGCACTCAAACCAACGGACCAATTGCTGATAAAAGGAAGTAACTCTATGAACTTAGCTAGTTTAGTGGAGAAATTGGAGAATGACGGATAACAATAAAGTACAGTATCTTGCCCTCCTTCGTGGCGTGATGCCAACAGGACCAAATCGGATCCCTAAGATGAGTGATTTGGTTCAAATGTTGGAACAATCTGGTTTAGATAATATTTCAAGTTATATTCAATCAGGCAATGTGATTTGCGAAACAAGCCTACCAGCCGAAGAATTAGCACAACACATGCATCAGGTGATATTGGAAAGCATTGGTGCAAATTTATCCATTATCGTAAAAGAAAAGTCCGATTTAGAAAGGGCTATTTTAGGAAATCCCTTTTCTGAGGAGTTGGATTCATCACGGATTCATCTCGTTTTTACAAACAATCTCATTTCAACGGAGCAATTGGCAGAACTGCAAGTAATGAACTTTATGGACGAAATATTTGCAGTTGGAACTGCTTGCCTTTATATGTATTTACCAAGAGATGCCAGAAAAAAGAAGTTAAATAATAATTTTCTTGAAAAGAAGTTAGGTATTGTCGCTACAACAAGAAAGCTAAGTGTTATCAAAGAATTAAGTAATAGGATGGATGAGTAGGAGATGAATCTACAAGAATTTTTTACAAGTTATAAAACGGAGGCCCCTCAATTAACTCCATTTTGGTATGGAATGATGTTTTTAGGAATCATTTATGTCATGTATAGTGCTGTAAAATATCATAAAAACAGGCGCTATCAGAACTTTTTGAAAGCTGTACAAGGTTTACAAATTTTAGTGCTTTATGGCTGGTATGTTGAGACCTTGTCACCAATTTCTGAATCACTTCCTTTTTATCATTGCAGATTGGCGATGTTTGCCGTTTTGCTACTGCCTGATTCTTCAACCTATAAACAGTATTTTGCGCTTTTAGGAGTATTTGGACCTATTTGTGCATTGGTCTATCCTTTATTTGATCCATTTGCTTTTCCTCACATCACTTTAGTCTCCTATTTGATTGGTCACTATGCTCTTTTGGGAAATTCTCTCACTTATTTGCTGAATCATTATGATAGCGAGTTATTGAATTTACGGCGAATTGTAGAGATTAGCTTTAGTATGAATCTTTTATTGATATTTATAAATCTGGTGAGCGGTGGAAATTATGGTTTTTTGAAAGTACCACCTTTAGTTGGAAGTCATGGAATGATTGCTAACTATATTTTTGTTTCATTGACCTTGATTTTAGCAATTTTCGTGGTCTCTCTGATTTTTAAACAAATCAGACAAGAACAAGAAGAAACAGTAAGACAGGAAAATTAAGCTATGCTGAATGATTTTTTAACGACTCAAAAGACAGCACCACCTCCCATTTCTGCTATGGGCTATGTGACGATGATAGGAACTCTCTTGTTCCTCATTTATATTTCAGTTCGCTATGCGCAAACCCCACTGTATCAGAAAACTTTTAAATATTTACAAGCTTTTCAATTAGTTATACTTTATTCTTGGTATTTTGGTTTCCATATTTCATTTGCAAATAACCTGCCTTTTTATCATTGCCGCTTAGCCATGTTTGCCATGTTGCTGCTGCCAGATAAATGTCGAAGCAAGCAGTATTTTGCTCTTTTAGGTGTCAGCGGGGCGATTTTTGCAATTGGTTACCCAGTTTTTGACCCTTATGATTTTCCGCATCTCACCAGTTTTTCATTTCTTCTGGGGCATTACTGCCTGCTGGTTAATTCGCTGGTTTATCTTATAAACCACTATGACAAGCAGCTGTTGAAGAAGTATGAGATTGTGGGCTACACATTTGCTTTGGATTTGTTTTTAGTTGGTGTCAATGCCGTAACTGGTGGAAATTATGGATTGATGACTCATCCCCCGCTTATAAAAGGAGACCGGATATGGGTGAATTACGTACTTGTCTCACTGGTTCTGGCCACCGCTTTGCTCCTTTTTGATGAATATTTTAAAAGGCGATGGAAAAAGCAATCAAAATTAGTTTAAAGCTTTAAGCATTACATCCTCTGTCAAATTTATTTGGCAGGATTTTTTATTGTTTTTTCTCAATGTAAAAAAATTTTGCTAGATTTTATAAACGAAAATAGTAAAATAAAAGTAGAAAGATAGGAGTGAGGTAATGGAAATTGGAAGAAAATTAAAAGAAGCACGTCAGATGAGGGGCTTGACACAGGAAAATGTCGCAGAAAAATTAAATGTATCTAGACAAACTATTTCAAATTGGGAAACAGAAAAATTTTATCCGGATATGTTATATGTTTTGCAGTTAAGTGATTTATACCAGGTTAGCTTGGATGAATTGCTGAAAGGAGATGAGCGCATGATTCAGCACTTAGAAGATTCGACGAACGTTGTAAAGAGCAACCAAAAGATTTTACTGGCTTTTATATGTAATATTTGTCTTTTATTCCTTTTCTTTATTTTTATCATTCCAATCTCCAAGAGTTATCTGCTGACCTTGTTGGCAGTAGCTCTGGTGGTTGGCACCACAGGTTATATATTAGTACAAATTATTCGTAAAATATAGGAGGTTCTATCATGACTTGGTATCTATTGACCTTGATTGGCTTACTCGTCGTAACAAATGGGCTGTTTGTGTATCAATTGTTTAAACTAGTTGAATTAGATGCTGCGGTTCGCGGGATGAAACATCCTAAGTTCTGGGGAGTTTTGGCAGCTGGCAGTCAACGGGGAGAAGGCTTGATTTTATACTTATTAAACCGAAACAAGGCTGTTTTTTCCATGACGGAAGAAGAAAAAGAAGAACTTCAAATGAGAAAACAACGGATTATTTATTTACTGGTTTTAATCATGATATTGGTAATTTTTCTCTTTGCTAGTGTAATTGTGAGATTATAAAATGTAGTCTCTTGTATCAAGAAACAGAAAATCGCTCGAAAAGAGCGATTTTTATATGTTCTAAGCAATTGAAAAAATCCTTTGAATCCGCTATAATAGGTAGGTTGAAACAAGTTAGGAGCAGTCCAATGTAATAAGAGTTTTCACAGAAATCGAAAGAAAAAGTATAAAAAAGAAAAAGAGGATATAATGACGATTCAAGATGAAATAAAAAAACGCCGTACTTTTGCGATTATCTCTCACCCGGATGCAGGGAAGACCACGATTACAGAGCAGTTGCTCTACTTTGGAGGCGAGATTCGTGAAGCAGGTACGGTCAAGGGTAAGAAGACCGGAAACTTTGCCAAATCTGACTGGATGGATATTGAGAAACAGCGGGGGATTTCAGTGACCTCTTCTGTCATGCAGTTTGACTATGCTGGAAAACGGGTCAATATTCTTGATACACCAGGGCACGAAGATTTTTCAGAAGATACCTACCGTACCCTCATGGCTGTGGATGCAGCAGTCATGGTGGTGGACTCTGCAAAAGGGATTGAAGCCCAGACTAAAAAGCTCTTTGAGGTTGTCAAACACCGCAATATCCCAGTCTTTACGTTTATCAATAAACTGGATCGCGACGGACGTGAACCCCTTGATTTGCTGGAAGAATTAGAAGAAGTACTTGGTATTGCCAGCTATCCGATGAATTGGCCGATTGGGATGGGGAAATCCTTTGAAGGTCTCTATGATTTGCACAATCAGCGGCTGGAGCTCTATAAAGGTGATGAACGCTTTGCCAGCATCGAAGAGGGAGAAAAAATATTTGGCAACAATCCCTTTTATGCTCAGGTTTTGGAGGATATTGAACTCCTACAGGAAGCGGGAAATGAATTTTCACAGGAAGCTATTTTTAATGGGGAATTAACCCCTGTCTTCTTTGGTTCAGCCCTAACTAACTTTGGAGTGCAGACTTTTCTTGACACTTTCTTGGAGTTTGCACCAGAGCCTCATGGACACAAAACCACAGATAATCAGGAAATCAGTCCGCTGGATAAGGATTTTTCAGGATTTGTCTTTAAAATCCAAGCCAATATGGATCCAAGACACCGTGATCGCATTGCTTTTGTCCGCATCGTATCGGGCGAATTTGAGCGCGGTATGAGCGTAAATCTGACCCGTATCAAAAAAACTGTCAAACTCTCAAATGTCACCCAGTTTATGGCAGAATCACGTGAAAATGTAGAAAATGCGGTGGCCGGTGATATCATTGGGGTTTACGATACCGGCACCTACCAAGTCGGCGATACTTTGACAGTTGGTAAAAATAAGTTTGAGTTTGAGCCCCTGCCAACTTTTACCCCAGAAATTTTCATGAAGGTTACAGCTAAAAATGTCATGAAGCAAAAATCCTTCCACAAGGGAATTGAGCAGCTGGTCCAAGAAGGAGCCATCCAGCTCTACACCAACTACCAGACTGGTGAGTACATGTTGGGAGCTGTCGGTCAGCTTCAGTTTGAAGTCTTTAAGCACCGCATGGAAAATGAATACAATGCCGAAGTAATCATGACACCCATGGGCAAAAAGACGGTCCGTTGGATTTCACCAGATGATCTGGACGAGCGTATGTCCTCCAGCCGCAATATTTTAGCCAAGGACCGCTTTGACCAGCCTGTCTTTCTCTTTGAAAATGACTTTGCCTTGCGCTGGTTTACCGATAAATATCCAGATGTCAAGTTGGAAGAGAAGATGTGAGAGCGTTAAAAATCCGACAGAAAATTAGGAAATCTGACGAAGAAGCGATTGCTTCTAGGAGGATTTATCTATTTTCCGAGGATTTAGCTCGAACTCAGTTAGAGAAAATGTAAGACGTTGCCAATGACTAGTAACTGAAGGTTCCTAATTGTTGGACGCTAGCCACTGTAGGGGGACTAGCTAACTGCCTTACTAACTTCGTCAGACGAATAAAATCGATTCGTCTGACTCTGTATCGTAACACTCCAAAGTTACTTGATTGCAAAGCAATCTAAGTAACTAACGCCAAGTTCTATATGGGACTTAGCTAGGTGTCTTACTAACTGCGTCGAACAATTATGATCGAATTGTTCGACTCCGTGTCGTAACGCTAGGAAAAATAGGAAGCTTTATCTATCTTCAGAGGATTTAGTTCAAACTCAATTAAAAAGATGTGAGACTTGCCACGGCATATTAACGAAGTGATTCACATAAAAACTATGCTATTGTTGGAGTTTTATCATAATGATTTTTGAAACAGAACTGGGTTAAGTGAGTTCGTTTGTTAGCATATCAAGCATTAGATAAAGAAGTACAATAACGATTGATGAAGGATTGAGCGTTTTTCTCAATCCTTTAGATTATTTAAAGTCAAGAAAGGGGAAAAGGGTGTTTATTGAAAAAAAGTTGAAAAATGGAATGTCTTGGATAAACTTAGATGCAGATATTTTAAGTCAACATCCAGATTCTTATAAGGAATACAATATTGATGAAGAAACGATTGAGTACGCGCTAGATAAAAATGAACGAGCACACATGGATTACAATCGTGAAACAGGAACAGTCGTTTTTATTTTCAACGTATTAAACTTAAAAAGGGATAAGGACTATTATGAAACTATTCCTATGACCTTTATTGTACAGAAAGACAAACTCTTAACAGTCAGCAATAAAGCAAATACTTATGTCGTAGATATGATGAAAAACTATATTGAACACCATGAGCCTGTAACAGTTTATAAATTTCTATTTGCTAGTTTAGAATTAGTGTGTAATTCTTATTATCCTGTAATTGAAAAAATGGATGAGACAAAGGATCGTATTAATCAGTTATTGCACAAAACGACCACCAAGAAAAATCTCTTTGCTTTAGCAGACTTAGAAACTTCCATAGTCTATTTGGTAGCAGCTGCAAAGCAAAATCGTATGCTGTTAGAGCACATTAAAGGACATGCAATTTATCGCCATTTAGATGAGATTGAAAAAGAGCAGTTTGACGATGTCATGATTGAAGCTCGCCAATTAGTAGCAATGACAGACTTGATTTCTCAAGTTCTCAGTCAATTGTCAGGTTCTTACAACAATATTTTGAACAACAATCTGAATGATAATTTGACTGTTTTAACAATTATTTCAGTCCTCCTAGCAGTCCTAGCAGTTATCACGGGATTCTTTGGTATGAATGTGCCACTTCCGTTGTCTAATGATAAAAATGCTTGGATTTATATAGTTATTATCAGTCTTATTCTTTGGATTGTATTGACCAAAGCTTTGAAATGGTTAGCCAATAAAAAGTAAAATACGCCAAGTGCATGAAGAAATTATCGTTTTCAATTAGCGTGTTTTCACGATAAATATCACTTTTTAAGTATAATTTATGCTATAATTCATTCAAAATGAATGTATTTAGTTTTAATCGGTAAATCTGTTTGAAAAATGTATGTATTCCGAGAAAAAGGGTTACATGCATTTTCTTCATGCGTACGGCGTGGAAGTAAAAAATAAAACCTATCTTTTTATCATTCTTTGTGTTATACTAGATAAGTTGCAAATAACTATGTTTTATAAGGTGGCTTCGCACTGCCTTTTTAGAAAGAAGAAAAAATTGAAATTTAATGAATTACATTTGTCTGCTGAATTACTAGCAGAAATTGACAAAGCAGGCTTTGTGGAAGCCAGCCCAATCCAAGAACAAACAATCCCACTTGCTATGGCAGGAAAAGATGTGATTGGACAAGCTCAGACTGGTACAGGAAAGACAGCCGCTTTTGGTTTTCCGACTCTTGAAAAAATTAACAAAGAAAATCCTGTTGTTCAGGCTTTAGTCATTGCACCAACTCGTGAATTGGCTGTCCAAAGTCAAGAGGAACTCTTCCGCTTTGGTCGAAGTAAAGGAGTGAAAGTTCGCTCTGTTTATGGTGGATCTAGCATTGAAAAGCAAATCAAGGCTCTCCGTTCAGGCGCGCACATTGTTGTTGGAACTCCAGGACGTTTATTAGACCTCATTAAGCGCAAAGCACTGAAACTCAATCATGTAGAAACGCTTATTTTAGACGAAGCGGATGAAATGCTCAATATGGGTTTCTTAGAAGACATTGAAGCAATCATCTCACGCGTGCCGGAAGAGCGTCAGACCCTTCTCTTTTCAGCTACTATGCCAGATGCTATCAAGCGGATTGGCGTGAAGTTTATGAAAGAGCCAACACATGTCAAAATTGCAGCAAAAGAATTGACAACAGAACTGGTGGATCAATATTATATCCGTGTAAAAGAAAATGAAAAATTTGATACCATGACACGTCTAATGGATGTGGAACAACCAGAACTTTCTATCGTTTTTGGGCGTACCAAACGCCGAGTTGATGAATTGACTCGTGGGCTTAAAATCCGTGGTTTCCGCGCAGAGGGGATTCATGGTGATTTAGACCAAGGAAAACGTCTCCGTGTTCTTCGCGACTTTAAAAACGGAAATTTAGATGTTCTTGTTGCGACAGACGTTGCTGCGCGTGGTTTGGATATTTCTGGTGTTACACATGTTTACAATTATGACATTCCACAAGACCCAGAAAGTTATGTACACCGTATTGGGCGGACAGGTCGTGCTGGAAAATCTGGTCAGTCCATTACATTTGTTGCACCAAATGAAATGGGTTATCTTCAAATCATTGAAAGTTTGACCAAAAAACGTATGAAAGGCATGAAACCAGCCACTGCAGAAGAAGCCTTTCAAGCTAAGAAAAAAGTTGCACTTAAAAAGATTGAGCGAGATTTTGCGGATGAAAACATTCGCAACCAATTTGAAAAGTTTAGCAAAGACGCTCGCAAGTTGGCAACTGAATTTACACCGGAAGAATTGGCTTTATACATATTGACCTTAACCGTACAAGATCCAGACACTCTACCAGAAGTAGAAATCGTGCGTGAAAAGCCATTACCATTTAAGTATGTTCCGGGAGCTAATAAAGGCAATCGTAACAGCAAAAATAGACGTCGTAGTAATGATCGGTGTGACCGTACTAATGGGCGTGACAATTACAAAAAGAGTGGTCGCCACGATCGCTTTGACAAAGAAAAGCGTTACCGCAAAGACCACAAAAAACCTCGCAATACTTCAAGTGAGAAGAAAACAGGATTTGTCATCCGTAATAAAGGTGATAAGTAATTATACAATAATAAAAAGGCGAATAACGATTCGTCTTTTTATGTTTTTATAAGGAGATACAAAGTTATTTAAATACCATAGGCGTAGCAGTCTCTTGGAGAACGGCATCTAATTCAACAATATTTTGTTTACCTATTGTTTCAAGCCATTTAATTGTAGCAGCTTCGCCACCTTCTTGGTATGCTTTGGTAGCACCAGCCCAAGTTGCACGACCGCAAAGGACACCGTTGAAAGTTGATCCGGATTCCTTAGCAAAGCGAAGTGTATCTTGGAAAAGCTGTGCGGATACTCCAGCAGATAAGAAAATAAATGGAAGAGAAGTTGCATCACTTTGTTCTTTGTAGAAGGCAGCAGCTTCTTCTTTGGTGTAAAGAACTTCATTTTCTGCGAATCCTTCAACATATTTCATATTGACTGGAACTTCAACTTTGAGAACATCTACGCCAAATCGTTCTTGTGAGTAAAGCTTCATTGCTTCAATGACTTTGCGAGGTTTGAGTTTGGCATATTCCTTTTCATCTGTCACCTTGGCATCATAAGAAACCAACTCAAGGAAAAATGGCATGTCTTCTGCTTTACATTCAGAAGCAATCCGTTCGATAAAGGCTTCTTTGATGTCATTGACTGCTCTAGCTTCGTCAATATCTATATAGAGTAAGACTTTCACAGCATCAGCACCGTTTGCTTTGAGGCGTTGGACGGAGACATTTTCGACGAGGTCAGGATAGCGACCGGGAACAGTTTTGTCATAACCTGTTTTTTCATAGGCAACTAATAATCCAGCGTTTTTATCACGAGCTTCCGCCGCTTTCCAACCTAACTCTGGATCAAGAAGAATAGAAGAAGCGTATTTTGTTAAGTATTTCGAAACTAGCACTTTAAAGGTTTCCAATTGTTCAACTGGAGTATCTTCACCAAGCATACGACGCAAAGCCCCTCGTTGGTCAATAGCCAAAGCGCCGATAATTCCGTTTTTATCACATAAACGTTTTAATTTTTTTTGTTTTGTTGTCATCTTCAGACTCCTTTTGTTTTGTATAGTTCAATTATAGAACACAAATAAAACAAAGTCAAACAATATTTTACAAAAATCAAAAAAAATATTGTTTTTAATTTTTCAAAATGAATAAATTGTTGTATAATATATTTGAGGAATAAAATTATATAAAACTAGAAAGGAGACAAAATGAAAGAAGGACGGCATAGAGTGATTCTCCAAGAATTGGATCAGCAAGGAGTGGTTTCTGTTAAGAACTTAAAAGAGTTACTAGATGTAACAGATATGACGATACGTCGTGATTTGATTGACTTGGAAAAGCAAGGTTTGTTGACTCGTGTTCATGGAGGAGCTCACAAAAAAGTAAAAAATGGCTTGAATGAAGCCTCCCATACTGAAAAAACGATGTTAAATATTGAAGAAAAACGAACAATTGCTCAAAAATGTGCCAATTTGATTTTTTCTGGTGATACAGTTTTTATCGGTTCGGGAACAACGACGGATTTTATCGGAGATTATTTGGCTGATAAAAGTGTGAGTATTGTGACAAATTCGCTTCCTATTTTTGAAAAATTAAAAGATAATCCCAATTGTGATATTATCCTGATTGGCGGTCGTTATCGGGTGAAGACACAAACGTTTGTCGGACAATTTGCTAATAAATTATTGAAAGAAATCAAAGTTTCTAAAGCATTTATTGGTGTCAATGGAATTGACGGTCATAATGTCACGACTGCCAATGAAGAAGAAGGAAATGGCAATGCTATTATCTTGAACAATGCGATTGAAAAGTACATTGTGGCAGATAATAGCAAATTTGACAGCTATTCCTTCTATTGTTTCTATCAGTTGGATGATTTGGATGCAGTAATCACAGATGATCATATCTCACCAAAGGTCAAAGAAAAGTATAAATCATATACAAATGTTTTATAGTTAATATTTTAATCACCTGTTCATAGAGGAACAGGTGATTTTTGTTTTGTATCTTTCGTGCGGTATTGACACATCCTATTTAAAAACAGGCCATGTCCATATTAGACTGAGCCTGTTTTTCTGAGTATTGAGTTTTTAGTCGTGGTATTCACCGCGAGCCCATTTAGCATTTTCTTCATCGAAAATATGGTCATTTTTAGCGATTTCAGGATTAACTTCAATGCTATTATCGATTTTTTCAATCAATTGTTTGTTGGCTTCTGTTGGTTCGTACTCTGTTTCAAGAAAGACATCAACGATATTATGAATCAGATTTTGACCAGATCGGAAAGCACACGTCTGAACTCCAGTCACTGACCAATCTCGTATGCCGTCTTCTGCTTGAAAAAAAAAAAAAAAAAATAAAAAAAAATAAAAAAAAAAAAAAAAAAATAATAACAAAATAA
>OFLV01000097.1_pt1 | contig 11373 bp, 8 predicted proteins | sample 1540901 | NCBI WGS metagenome assembly OFLV01 (sample SAMEA4413050, study PRJEB24355) | metagenome | biome: human; feature: gut; material: faeces | place: United Kingdom | collected 2010
TAAACGAATCTCTTTCGATCTCTAATCTCATAAAGTTAACTCAATTCATTATTTTACCATTTTTTAAGAAAATATTATAGACGAAAATGAAACTTTACAAAATTGTAAAGTTAGCAATCTTTCTTTTGATTTTTAATTTCTACTAACTTTTCTGAAAACTGTAGAAGTCCTTCTAAAATTTCATAATCTTTTTTATTTTTTACATCGAATATAACTTCAATCAATCCTTTATTTTCTGAAATTCTTGCTTTTAAATTTGTTACAGAAAGAGCTTCAAAATAATCTTGAGTTAAGAAAAACTGTTGAGAAACTTTTTCAAATCGAACAATCACAGATTGTTGCTTCTTTTCAACGAGTTGAACAAAAACTTGATCTAAATAAGATTTTACAAGACCAATTTCTAATAATAAGGCAACAACATCTGGATATTCTCCGAAACGATCTATCAATTCATTCTGTAATTCTTCATACTTTACACAACTGTCAATCTCGCAAATACGTTTGTAAATTTCAATTTTTTGCCTTTCATCAGCAATATAATCGCTAGGAAGATAGGCATCCATCTGCAAATTAATTTCAGCATTTCCTTTTTGCCTTCTTTTTTCTTTACCTTGTTTCTTAGCAATAACCTCTTCTAATAATTGAGAATACATTTCAAAGCCAACAGAATCAATAAAACCAGATTGTGAGCTTCCTAAAATATTTCCAGCACCACGAATAGATAAATCTCGCATAGCAATTTTAAAACCAGAGCCTAATTCTGTAAATCCTTTTATAGTTTCCAAACGTTTTTCAGAAATTTCTGTCAAAACCTTGTCAGGACGATACATGAGATAGGCATAAGCAATACGATTGCTACGACCAACACGCCCTCGCAATTGATATAAAGTTGACAGTCCCATGTAATCTGCATTTTCAATAAAAAGAGTATTAACATTAGGAATATCAACACCAGTTTCAATAATAGTTGTTGTCACCAAAATATCATATTCCCCATTGATAAAATCAAGTAAAGTATTTTCAAGAAGAATTTCACTCATTTGGCCATGTACATATCCAATAGAAGCTTCTGGAATCAATTCTTTCAATTCTGAAACTTTTCGCTCCATTGTGTCAACTTTATTGTAAAGATAGTAAACCTGTCCTCCTCGATCCATTTCTCTTAAAACTGCATCTCGAATAACTGTTGCATTATTTTCTAAAACATAAGTTTGAACTGGGTAGCGATTTGTTGGAGGAGTTTCAATAACTGATAAATCACGTATTCCTAACATAGACATATGGAGTGTACGAGGAATAGGGGTCGCCGTCAAAGTTAAAACATCAACTTTCGTTTTCAACTCTTTTAATTTTTCTTTATGCTTAACTCCAAAGCGTTGTTCCTCATCAATAACAATGAGTCCCAAATCAGAAAATTTAACATCTTTTGACAGGAGACGATGCGTTCCAATAATAATATCCACCTGCCCTTTTTTTAGTTTTTCTAAAATTATTTTTTGTTCTGATTTACTTTTAAAGCGACTTAATACTTCAATATTGATAGGAAAATCGTTAAAACGTTGCTTAAAGTTCGTATAGTGCTGTTGAGCCAAAACCGTAGTGGGAACTAAAATTGCTACTTGTTTATGATCATTTACTGCTTTAAAGGCAGCTCTCATAGCTACTTCCGTCTTTCCAAAACCAACATCTCCAACTAAAAGACGATCCATAGGATGATCACTTTCCATGTCTTTTTTTACTTCTTTTATAGAGCGCAACTGATCTTCTGTTTCTACATAAGGAAAATCATTATCAAATTCTTGCTGATAAGAATCATCACTAGAAAACGCAAATCCCTTTAATTGACTTCTCTCTGCGTAAAGTTTGATTAAATCCTCAGCAATATCTTCGACTTGATGTTGTACTCTCTGTTTAGTTTTTTGAAAACGCCCATCGTTTAATTTATTGATTTTAGGCGCTTTACCATCACTCGCAACATATTTAGAAAGAAGCTGAATCTGATCAACAGGAATAGAAATACGATCTGCATTTTGATATTGAATAGTGAGATAATCACGATGAATTCCTGAAATTTCAATCGTCTCAATTCCTAAATATCGCCCAATTCCATGAACGTTATGAACAACATAATCTCCTTTTTCCAGCTCATTATAATTTTTCAAACGTTCAGCATTAGAAATACTTTGCCTGCGAACTTTTCGTTTTACTTTTTTTTGCAGAATATCATATTCAGTGATTAAAACAATTTTTTCGTCTACAAAATTAAATCCTTGAATTAAACGTCCTTCTACTAATTGAACAGCATGTTTATGAATTTTAGTATCATTAACATAATCAAGTGGAATTTCATATTCTTGTAAACTTTTATGTAAACTTTGTAAAGTCAATAAAGAATTTGATTGTATAATGACCGTGTAGTTAGATTTTTTATATCGACTAATCTCTTCTTTCAAAAGCTGAAATTGACTAAAAAATTCCTGCATAGGATACTGATTGAACTGATAAAGAGAATCAAATTTCAAATTTCCCAGTCCCTTATGAAAATTTGAAAATAAGGTAGCAGGTTTATACTTTCTAAATATTGAATATGTATCTGCAAAATAAGATTGATTTCCAACAGCTTTACTATTTTGTAAATCTTCTGTCAATAAATTTGCTGCTTCTAATTGAAACTGAGCATGTTTATTCATGATTTTTTGAAAGTCATCAAAGAAAATTGGGCTATATTTTGGAAGATAATCAAGAATTGTCCATTCATTTTGATAAAAATAAGACAATAATTTTCTAATATCAGCATGTTGAGTTTGTTCTTTTATATTAGCTAAAACTTCCTCTAAATAGGATTTCAACGTTAAATCTACAGTTTTTTCTATAAGATTTTCTATTTTTTTCTGTGCACTTTTATAATCTGCTTTAGTAAATATGATATCTGTAGCAGGATGAACACACACATGTTCTACATTTTGAATAGAAATTTGATTTTCAGGATTAAATAGACGAATACCATCAACTTCATCACCAAAAAATTCAACCCGAAAAGGCATTTGACTAGAGCGCTCAAAAATATCTAAAATATCACCACGAATACTAAACTCCCCTTGTTTCAATACTTGTGATACTTGCTTATAACCTGAATTTAACAATTGAGAAATCAAATCTTTCAACTCATATTCTTGCCCTATTTTTAAATTAATATAAGCTGAATTGAAATTAACAGGATTGGATAAAAATAGTTGACTAGCTGCCACATTAACTATCAAAAATCCTGATTGTTGAGAATCTAATAAAAAATCTAGAGCTTCCAAACGAGAAAAAATCTTTTCTTGAGAAGAAAAGACAAACTCAGCTAACGGAGTATCATCTGCAAGAAATGTATAGACCCTCTCTTCTCCCACCAGGTCAATCAGATCACTAGAAAGTCTTTCTGCTTCACTATAAGTAGACGTTAAAATCAAAATTTTGTGATTTTCCTCTACACAAGAGGCCATTGTAATAGCCTTAGTTGAAGATGACAAACCCATTAATAGCTGCCGAGTTGATTTATTTAGATTTCTTTGCCAATCAGATATCTGTTTATTTTGATTAAATAATTCAATAATATCCATCTTTTTATCCATTGTACTGTTGCATTGTTTGTTCAAAATTATCAGACTGTAAATAATAATTTACAGCACTGTCAACTTTGTCAAGTGTATTTAAAATTATAGCATGGTCTCCTTTTGAAAATTTTCCTAACACATGGTGAATAATGGTTATATTATTTTCGGGACGACCAATACCAATTTTAATTCGTTTGAATTCTTGGGTTCCTATATGTTTGATAATTGATTTGATGCCATTGTGACCACCAGCAGATCCTTTTGCTCTAAGTCGTATTTTTCCTACTTCCATATCCAAATCATCATAAATAACTACTAAATCTTCAATATCTAGACCATAATAAGATAAAAGGGCATGAACAGCCTTTCCACTTTCATTCATAAAGGTCGTTGGTTTGACAAAATACACTTTCTCACCATTAAAAAATGTGGAAGCTATCTCTGCTTGAAAAATTTTATCAGTTGTAAACTTTAAACTTTTTTCTTTACACATTTTGTCAACTAGCATAAATCCGACATTATGTCTTGTTTCAAAATATTTTTCTCCAGGATTTCCCAAACCTACAATCATCTTTACCATTTTTTACCTCTAAAAAGACCAAAAGGGCTGGAAAAGTTTTTCCAACCTCGTTTATATTTAGTTTACAATGCTTTACACATTAAATCTAAATTCCATAATATCGCCATCTTGAACGATATATTCTTTTCCTTCTTCACGCAGTCGTCCTGCTTCTTTGACTGCTTTTTCACTTCCATATTTCACTAAATCATCATAAGACATAGTTACAGCACGAATGAAGCCTTTCTCAAAGTCTGAGTGAATAATGCCAGCTGCTTGTGGTGCTTTCATGCCACATTTAAATGTCCAAGCTCGAACTTCTTTTTCTCCTGCTGTAAAATAAGTTCCAAGTCCCAATAAATGATAAGCTGCTCTGGTTAATTTGTCAACCCCAGATTCGTTCAAGCCCATTGCTTCAAGAAATTCAGCTTTATCTTCATCATCTAGCTCAGAAATTTCTTCTTCAGCACGCGCAGATATAACCACTACCTCTGCATTTTCAGTTGCTGCAAACTCGCGAATTTGTTGAACATAATCAATATTATCAGGATCTGCTACCTCATCTTCACCAACATTAGCAACATAAAGCACTGGTTTTGTGGTCAATAAAAATAATTTTTTGACAATCTTTTGTTCTTCCTCATCAAATTCAATGGTACGAGCTGATAAACCATTTTCCAAAACTGGCTTAATTTTTTGCAAAACATGAAACTCAGCTACTGAATCTTTGTCCTTTTGGGTTCGAGCAACTTTTTCCACACGTGCATAGCGTTTATTGATACTTTCTAAATCTGCTAAAATCAACTCAAGATTTATTGTTTCAATATCAGCCATTGGATCAACAAAACTTGACTCACGTCCTTGCTCCCGCATAACATTTTCATCATCAAAAGCCCGAACCACATGAACGATAGCATCGACTTCACGAATATTAGCTAAAAATTTATTTCCTAGACCCTCTCCTTTTGAAGCACCTTTTACAATCCCTGCAATATCTGTAAACTCAAAAGTCGTTGGAACTTTTTTCTGTGGTTTGATAAGTTCTGTTAATTTATCCAAACGAGCATCGGGAACTTCTACCCGTCCAACATTAGGGTCAATTGTTGCAAAGGGATAGTTAGCTGCCTCTGCTCCTGCTTTTGTAATTGCATTAAATAAAGTGGATTTTCCAACATTAGGTAATCCTACAATTCCTGCTGTTAAAGACATTTCGCTCTTCCTTTCATCTTTTCAATTCAATAAACCATTATATCATATTTACCACTATTTGACTTATAACTTCATCATTTTTGTAAAATGTTGTATTTTCCTAATTAAAATATTATAATTTTATTAAGGGACAGGAGGGGATACTATGAAAAAAGGATACTTTAAACAATTATTGATTAGCTTCCTAGCAATTATTTCACTAATCATTCTTGGAGCATGTGGAGCTCAGGAAAAAACAATGTCATTCTAAAGAATTGATCAAAGTTTACAATATGACTTACGATTAACTTATTATTATAAAGGAGATACTGTCACAAAACAAACTACTGATTCATTTTGGTCTTATAAAACCTTAGGAGCTACTAAAAAAGAAGATGTTAAAGACAGAATGCTTCTCAAATGTATCAAAATATTGAGGGAATTAAAGAAAAAGTCATTTATGAAGAAAAGGGAATTAAGGAAACTGTAGAAATTAACTTTAATAAAGTAGACTTTGATAAATTAGCAACCTTGCCTGGAATGTATACAGATAAGAATACGAGAAAAACTAAAAAAGTTAGTATGAAAGCTAGTAAAGAACTCTTAACAAGTAAAGGTTTTAAAGAAATTACGGACGGTAAATTTGAAAAATTAAAATAAAATTATGAAAAGGTGCTAAGAAATCAATTTCCTAGCACTTTTTTTAGTTTTCGTTCAAAATCATATCGGCTCATCATCACAATATGATGACAATTTGTACAGCAAATTTTAATATCCGCACCCACTCGAATAATTTCCCAACGATTTGCTTTTTTGCCTGTAGATTTGATTGTACAGGCATGTGGTTTTTTCATTTCAACAAAATTTCCTACATCATACATTAGTTTGTTCTCACTGGCGTAATCAATTGAATAAAGTTTTCTGTGTCATCGCTTGGTATCAAAGTAAATGGACGAACAGCTGAAATAAAGCTGATTGTAACTTTTTCACTATTAATAGCTTTCAATGAATCAATTAAATAAGTTGGATTAAAACTGATGGTTAAATCTTGACCTGAAATACTTTCAGTATCAATTTCTTCATTCACACGTCCAACTTCAGGAGAGTTCACATGTGCACTAACTACACCATTTATAATTTCTAATTTAACTGTTCCATTTTGAGTCGCATTTGAAAGAAGACGTGCACGTTCCATCGCATAACGAAGATTATTTTTATCAAATGTTACGATACTAGTAAATTCTGTTGGAATTAAACGGTCGGTATCAGGATAATTTCCCTCTAACAGCCGAGTGTAGAAGCTAATATTTTCACTTCTAAAAAGCAATTGATTATTTGTGAAGTAAATCTCTACTGTTTCAATATCATCCGTAAAAACGGCTGAAAATTCTCGTAGAGAACGACTAGGAATAACAACATCAAAATTATCCCCATTTTTTTCTAAGACAATCTTCTTTTGGCTCATCCGATGAGAGTCTGTTGCAACCGTCTTTAAATTTTTATTTTCTGTTAAAACAAAATGAACCCCCGTTAAAATCGGACGACTTTCTTGTGTACTAGCTGCAAAAGCTGTCTCGTTAATAATATTTTTAAGAACACTTGTTTCAAGCATCAAAGGATTACTTGCTGAAATTTCTTGAATACGAGGGTATTGATCTGCATCTTTTCCTTTTAAGGTAATTTCTGATTTACCACTAGTTAAAACAATTTGCTTTTGCTCAATTTCTTTAAAATCAAGTGTAACATCAGGAAGACTTGATACAACATTGATGAAAAAAGTTGCTTCAAGCAAAATGGAGCCTGAAGAGGTCACTAAAAGCCCTGCATTTTCGTTTTTAATTGAAATAAAATTTTCAATGGAGATTTGTCCATTTGAACCAATTAATGTAATTCCTTCATTTGTAACATCAATTTTTACTGTAGAAAGAATTGGAATAGCATTTTTAAGACTAATAGCGCGTTTGGTTATATTTAAAGCTTGTAAAAATAAATTTTTATTGATTGAAAAGTTAATCATAGATACTCCTTTTATTATTTTATGATTATTAAGTTAATAGTAATAGTAGCTTGTGTGAAACTTGTGGAAAAGTTTCCTAATCAGCGATAGAACACAAAAACAGACATGTTTATAAATTGTGAATAACTTTAACATTTTTTCTGAAATTATCCACAGTTATCTGATTTTATTTTTTATGTTTTCTATTTCTAATCGAAGATTATCATCCGTTTTGAGCATTGTTTTAATTTTCCCATGAGCATGTATGACCGTTGTATGATCTTTACCGCCAAATTCTCTTCCAATTTTTGGAAGACTATTATCGGTTAATTCACGGGCCAAATACATAGCTACTTGTCTAGCAAGGACAATATTTTGAACCCGACGACTGCCTTTCATTTCTTTAACGCTAACGCCATAGAAATTTCCAACTTCTGTTTGGATTTTATCAATTGGAATAACTAAAATTTGACTTGCATCTTGTTTTCGAGCTCGAATAGCTTCAGCAGCAGCGTCAATTGTAATTTCTTTCAGATTTTTTACTCTAGCCATAAGAGAAATATCATTTAGAGCACCTTCTAAATCTCGCACATTTGAATCAAATTGACCTGCTAAGTATTCCAAAGTATCATTTGGAAAAATGTAATCTAAACCTTCTATCTTATTGCGTAAAATAGCGATTCTTGTTTCAAAATCAGGTGGAGTAATGTTTTGAGTTAATCCCCATTTGAAGCGCGTGACTAAACGTTCTTCAAGATTATCCAGATGATCAGGACTTCGGTCGCTTGTTAAAACAATTTGTTTATTATCTCCGTGCAAAGCATTAAAGGTATTGAAAAATTCTTCTTGAGTAGAAACTTTTTTTCCTCCTAAAGATTGAATGTCATCAATCAATAAGAGATCAAGGCTGCGATAAGTTCTCTTAAAACTTTCCATTTCTCCTAATCGAAGATGTTCTAAAAAGTCGTTGATAAAAGTCTCAGCAGGAATGTATTTCACTCTAGCATCAGGAATATTTTCTAAAATTTGATTTCCAATTGCATTTAGTAAATGGGTTTTTCCTAATCCTGGTCCACCATAGATAAACAATGGATTATAAGTTGTTGCTAAATTTTCAGAAACAGCGAGTGCCGCCGATAGAGCCCAAACATTTCCATCTCCTTGAACAAAATTATCAAATGTATATTTTGCTTTTAACCCAGTTTCAATAGGAGGAAGACTTGGTTTAACTACTGAATGATTTGTATTTGTTGATTGAGTAACTTCATCATTTTCCTCTTGAAAGATATAGTGTACAGTAATTTGGTCATTATAAATTTCAAAACCTGCAGTAATGATGACATCTGCTAAATTTTGATCCCAAAATAATTGTTTGACAGGACTGTCAAGAAGTACAGTAGCTTGAAAATTTTCAACTTTCATTAACCGAGCTCCTGAAACAAAATAATCATATGTATTTTTTTTGATTTGTTTTTGAGCCAATTCTAAAACACGCGCCCAAAAATTAGCTTCTTGTGACATAAAAAACCTCCTTCCTTGCTAATAAATTCTTCGTTATATTTAATTATCCATAGAAGTTATTTTAACATAAAACGTAAAAGTTTTCCACAATCTGTAGAAATAAATTCACATTGTTCTTTAAAGTTTTCCACAGATTGTGAATAAAGGAGTTTTTCTGTGATTTATTAAGTTTTTCTTATAAAATAAGAGTGGATAACTCTGTGACTTGAAAGAATAAAAATAACAGCCTTATTTAAAGCTGTCAATAATTCTTTGATATTCTTCTAGGTTTGAAAAATGAATACAAATTTTCCCTGATTGAGATTGTTTAGAAAATTGAAGAGAAATCTCTGTACCAAATATCTTTTTTAATCTTTTTTCTTCCTCTTTGAGGAAGAGATGATGTTTATTTTTTGTTACAGTTTTTGTCTGTTGGGAATGTAATTGTTTTTCTAGCTGTCGAACTGAAAGGCTTTGAGATAAGATTTTATCAAACCACTGATTTTGCTCTTTTTCTGAGAGATTAATGAGCAGACGAGCGTGTCCCTGAGAAATATTTCCTTCTTTTATCGCTTCGATAATATTGAGAGGTAAATTTAATAACCGGACGGAATTTGTAATATAAGGACGTGATTTTCCCATAGTTAGAGCGATTTCTTTATGTGTCAACCCTTTGTCAATCAAATATTGATAAGATTGTGCTTCTTCTATAGGATTTAAATCTTCTCGTTGTAAATTTTCAATGATGGCTTGCTTCATCATTTCATCATCTGTTACTTCTTTTATAATAGCTGGTATATTTGTTAAGCCTGCTAATTTAGCAGCTCTAAAACGCCTTTCACCAGCTAGCAATTCATAACCAATTATCGGAGATTTTCGTACAATGATGGGCTGAATAATCCCATGTTCTTTTATAGAACTAGCAAGTTCAGCAATTTTTTCTTCTGAAAATTCTTTTCTTGGTTGATAAGGATTTGTTTGGATGTCATTAAGTGTGATATATTGATATTTTTCCATGTTTATATAGAATAACACACCTTTACAATTCTGTAAAGATGTGTTAATAAAGTGTCAATTATTTGAATCTAAATCTTTTGTAGATTTTGTAAGCTTAATGGTAGTAGTAGTTTCTTTTCCATCACGATAGAAAGTGATTTTTATGTTGTCACCAATTGAATGTTTGTATAAAGCGGATTGTAAATCACTTGTTGAAAAAATTTCTTTATCATCTACTTTTGTAATCACATCATATTTTTGAAGTTTTCCTTCAGCTGGCATTCCAGATTGAGCTGAACGTACGACAACTCCACTAGTTATTTTTGATGGAAGTTTTAAGCGTGATAGATCTGAACTAGACAGATTAGTGATGTCAATCATTTGGATTCCTAGAGCTGGTCGTGTAACAGTTCCATTTGCTTCTAACTGGTTAATAATGTTTATAACATCATTAGATGGAATAGCAAATCCTAATCCTTCAACCGAAGTTCCGCCGTTGCTAGCTATTTTACTTGAAGTAATACCAATTACTTGTCCTTGGATATTCACAAGTGGTCCACCAGAGTTCCCTGGGTTAATAGCTGTGTCTGTTTGAATAGCTTGTGTTGAAATCGTTTGTCCGTCTTCAGATTTTAAAGAAACATTACGATTTAAACTAGAAATAATTCCTTGCGTCACAGTGTTAGCGTAATTTGAACCGAGCGGACTTCCAATCGCAATAGCTGTCTCACCAACCGTCAATTTACTAGAATCTCCAAATTCAGCAACTGATTTTACTTTATCAGCACTAATTCGAACAACGGAGATATCAGAATAAGTATCTGACCCTACAATTTCTCCAGGAACTTTATTACCATCTGCTAAACGAATGTCAACTTTTTTAGCACCACTGATAACGTGAGTATTGGTTACTAAGTAAGCGTATTTTCCATCTTTTTTATAAATAACCCCAGATCCTTCGCTAGCTACTTGTTGAGAATTATCATTGTTATTATTTGAATCATCATTTCCAAACACGCTGTTTTGTGAATTATTATTAGCATAGGTAATAACGGATACCACAGCATCTTTCACTTTACTCACAGCTTGTGTTGTGGAATTTGTATTTTTATAAGCAGTAGTAACTTGATTAACTTTAGTCGTTGTAGAGCTATTTGTTGATAATTTAGATGAAGTTAAGTTTCCAAGTAAACCACCGATAAAACCTATAGCTAAGACCATGAAAAGCAATAACAATTTTTTTGTGAAATTTGAAGAGTTTTTCATATCTTCCTCCTAGTTATTTCAATTACTGAAAGTATAAAGAATTTAACTTAATTATAGCTTAAATGTTTTATCTTTTCCACAAATTGTGGATAACTTTTAAAATCTGTGATTTTCTAAGTCATTTATAAGGCAATTTAATTTTTTATCCTGTGAATAAGGTGTGAAATAATTGTGGATATGGTAGAATAGAAATATGAAAATAAAACTTGTAACTGTTGGAAAATTAAAAGAAAAATACCTTAAAGATGGAATAGCAGAGTATGTAAAAC
>OFLV01000104.1_pt1 | contig 10379 bp, 7 predicted proteins | sample 1540901 | NCBI WGS metagenome assembly OFLV01 (sample SAMEA4413050, study PRJEB24355) | metagenome | biome: human; feature: gut; material: faeces | place: United Kingdom | collected 2010
TCAGCGTCAGTTACAGACCAGAGAGCCGCTTTCGCCACCGGTGTTCCTCCATATATCTACGCATTTCACCGCTACACATGGAATTCCACTCTCCCCTTCTGCACTCAAGTTAAACAGTTTCCAAAGCGTACTATGGTTAAGCCACAGCCTTTAACTTCAGACTTATCTAACCGCCTGCGCTCGCTTTACGCCCAATAAATCCGGATAACGCTCGGGACCTACGTATTACCGCGGCTGCTGGCACGTAGTTAGCCGTCCCTTTCTGGTAAGTTACCGTCACAGTGTGAACTTTCCACTCTCACACTCGTTCTTCTCTTACAACAGAGCTTTACGATCCGAAAACCTTCTTCACTCACGCGGCGTTGCTCGGTCAGGGTTGCCCCCATTGCCGAAGATTCCCTACTGCTGCCTCCCGTAGGAGTCTGGGCCGTGTCTCAGTCCCAGTGTGGCCGATCACCCTCTCAGGTCGGCTATGTATCGTCGCCTTGGTGAGCCGTTACCTCACCAACTAGCTAATACAACGCAGGTCCATCTCTTAGTGATGCAATTGCACCTTTCAAATCAATATCATGCGATATCGACTTTTATGCGGTATTAGCTATCGTTTCCAATAGTTATCCCCCGCTAAGAGGCAGGTTACCTACGCGTTACTCACCCGTTCGCAACTCATCCGCTCGGTGCAAGCACCAAGCTTCAGCGTTCTACTTGCATGTATTAGGCACGCCGCCAGCGTTCATCCTGAGCCAGGATCAAACTCTCATTAAAATAATTGTTTGTCTTAAACTCATTCTGTCACTGACAGATTTATTGTTTTTTTATTGTTCAGTTACTATAACCTTAGTTATAGCGCCCTGCACATTGGTTCGTCTTGTTCAGTTTTCAAAGGTCTTTGTCGCTCTCGCGCGACAACTATATTAGTATATCATGACCTACCCTTACTGTCAATACTTTTTTCCAAAATTTTTTATTTTTTTGAAAGTTTTTTTGAAATAAAAAAATAGAGAGGGAATCCTCTCTATTTATATTCTTGTCTGTATTTGTTTTCTTCAGCTTTGTTAGCCCATACATAATGACCTGGTTTAATTTCAACCATTTGTGGTTTATCTTCAGAGTAATCATGTTGTTCTGGATCGTAAATTTTTAGAACTTTTTTACGTTCTAGAATTGGATCTGGAATTGGGACCGCTGAAAGTAGGGATTGTGTGTACGGATGGATTGGGTGGTTAAATAGCTCTTCAGTTTCTGCCACTTCTACAATAACCCCTTTATAGATAACTGCAATACGGTCAGAAATGAAGCGCACAACTGACAAGTCATGGGCGATAAAGAGGTAGGTCAAGCCTAATTCTCTTTGGAATTTTTTCAAAAGGTTCAAGACCTGCGCACGTACTGAAACGTCAAGGGCTGAGATTGGTTCATCCGCAATAACAAATTCTGGTTCCATGACAAGTGCACGGGCAATACCGATCCGTTGACGTTGACCACCTGAGAATTCGTGTGGATAACGTGTCAAATGTTCTGCTAGAAGCCCAACTTCATGCATAATATTTTTTACTTTTTCCTGACGTTCTTCTTCGCTGTTAAACAAATGGTGGTTGATCAAACCTTCAGAGATAATATAATCAACTGTTGCACGTTCATTCAAACTTGCTGCTGGGTCTTGGAAGATCATTTGAATTTTACGGATCAACTCTGATTTTTCACTATGAGAGTTTTTTCCGTTGATCTTGCGACCGTCATAAATAATTTCTCCAGCACTTGTATCATTCAAACCGATGATCGCACGCCCAATTGTTGTCTTACCACTTCCTGATTCACCAACAAGAGAGAAAGTTTCTCCCTTATTAATGAAAAAGTTGGCGTTCTTTACAGCAACGAATTTTTTACTTCCTTCACCGAAGGAAATTTCTAAATCTTTAATTTCAACTAATTTTTCAGTCATTTCCTTCCTCCTATTCTGTAATTTGAGTGAAGCCCATTTTTGAGCCAATCTTTTCGTGAAGGTTTTCGATTACTTCTGGTTTATGAACTGTTGGTGCATCTGGATGGAGCAACCATGTCTTAGCCCAGTGAGTATCGGTTACTTTGAAAGCAGGTGCCTCTTCTTCAAAATCAATCTGCATTGCATAGTCTGAACGAAGTGCGAAAGCATCTCCTTTGATTGGAGCATACAATGATGGCGGAGTTCCTGGAATAGAGTAAAGATCACCATCTGAGGTTGACAATTGAGGCAAGCTTGAAAGCAAGCTCCATGTGTATGGATGTTTTGGATCGTAGAAAATTTCTTCTACTTTACCAAACTCAACAATTTCTCCAGCATACATAACGGCTACTTTATCTGCAATACTTGCAACCACACCTAAGTCGTGGGTGATAAAGATAACTGTAAATTGGTATTCTTTTTGAAGGGATTTCAACAAATCAATAATTTGCGCTTGAATGGTTACGTCTAGGGCTGTTGTTGGTTCGTCACAGATTAAGATATCTGGACGGCAGGCCAAGGCGATGGCAATAACGATCCGTTGACGCATCCCACCTGAATATTGGAATGGATACTCATCAAAACGACGTTCCGCATCTGGAATTCCAACTTTCTCCATATAGTCCAAAGCCATTTCTTTAGCTTCTTTAGCTGTTTTCCCTTGGTGTTTGATAATGACTTCCGTAATTTGTGAACCAATTGTGTTGATTGGGTCCAAACTTGTCATTGGGTCTTGGAAAATTGTAGCGATCTTAGATCCACGAATATTTTCCCAATCTTTATTCGATTTCAAATCTGTCAATTCTTGACCACGGTATTTAATCGAACCTTGGGCAATACGGCCATTATCTTCTAACATTCCGGTGAACGTCTTTGTCAAAACTGATTTCCCTGAACCTGACTCACCAACCAAGGCAAGAACTTCACCTTCTACTAGCTCAAGCGATACGCCACGAATCGCTGTCAGTACGCGATCGCGCACGTCAAATTCCACTACGATATCTTGAGCAGATAAAATAATATTGTTATTTGATGTCATATCTACTCCTCCTATCTATGTGTACGTGGGTCGCTGGCATCGGCCAAGTTTTGTCCGACGATAAAGAATGACAAGGATACTAAAATCAAAACAGTAAGTGGAATCCAGAATAGGTAGGCATTTGTAGTTACGTTTTGAGAATAGTCAGAAATCAACCGTCCCAAACTTGGAACTGTGATTGGAAGACCAAGTCCGAAGAAGGAAAGGAAAGCTTCGTAAGAAATAAAACTTGGTAACATTTGTGATGTCTGGGTCACGATTACAGATACCAATTGAGGTAAAATATTTTTCGTAACAATTTTCAACGTTGGTGTTCCTAATGTTCGACTGGCCAAGTTGTACTCCAAATCACGGTAACGCATGATTTGAACACGAATCATGTAGGCAATTCCGATCCATCCTGTTAAGGACATGGCAAGAATCAAATTCCAGAAACCAGATCCCATTGAGTAAGTCAAGACGATAACGATCAACATAAATGGAATGTTTGAAATAACGTTATAAACTTCCATCATGATACGGTCGATGGATTTTGAGATTCCCCAAATTCCACCAACGATGACTCCGACCACCACGTTAATAACAGTTGCGATAAAGGAAATGATAATCGAATTTCGAGCACCAAACCAAACTCCATCAAAGAGGGATTTACCGTTGTTATCTGTACCAAAGAAAGCTTTGGCACTTGGTGGATTCAAACGTGCTGAAAAGTCATTTACCTTACTTACGTCGTTGTAATCAAAATTTGAAAACATCGGGTAGATAAAACTCATCAAGAGAATCCCAATCAAAACAGCAAGCATAATGATCGTGGTTCTTTTTTTAAAGAATTGTCTGAATACAGATTTCCAGTATGAATACGCTGGAGCATCGATTACTTCAGAGGCAAAGTCATCGCGTTTTACAAACTGAAATTTATTTTTATCGATTGTAGCCATTATTTGCCTCCTTTCGTATTCGTTAATTTAATCCGTGGATCAAGCACTGTCATCAAGATATCACCTAACATGGCAGCAAAGATACCAAGCGATGTGAAGATGAAGACAAGTCCGATAACCATGGTGTTGTTTGATGCTTTAATAGAGTCAATCAACATTTTACCCATACCTGGGAAAGCGAAGACTGTTTCAGTAAGTGTCGCACCTGAGATAACTCCAATAATAGATGTCGGAATACCAGATACCAATGGAACCATCGCATTTTTGAAGATGTGTTTTTTTGAAATCTCACGTTCTGACAATCCTTTTGAACGAGCAAAACGGACGAAATCTTGTGAATGGATATCGATCATGTAACGACGAATCCAAACGGCGTTAAATGGTGCACTCAATAAACCAAGAATCAGAGACGGCAATACATATGAACGCCAGTCCTGTGCTCCAAGAACTGGGAATGAGTCTGGAAGCCCAAAGAATGAACCTGCTAAACGGACAATGTAGACCGAAGCAATGGTTGGAAGAGACATCATAAATGTCAAAGCAGCTGTTGAGATGCTATCAAACCATGAGTTCTTGAACAGAGCCATGTAAGATCCTAATGGGATCGCAATCAAATAAGAAATTGCAATACCAATCAAACCAATGATTGAAGAAGATGCAATCATGGATGGATTCTCATAGTTGCTCAACGTTGCTGTATAAGCGTCCCCTTTACCAAATCGACTGATATCTTGTGAGTCTGCCTTACTTGGTGATTTGTAGGTACGTGAGTAGATATCGATTGAAGATGTCTTTTTACCTGTTGGGAAGTTCACTTCACTCTTCTTAGTTGTTCCTTGTCCTTGTGTAATAACTTGAAGAACAGGGGTATTTGAATAAGTTGGATATGAATTTCCAAGGTTTAAGGTCACAAAGTTTTGGTGTACATATGGGAATTGACCATTAAAGTACAAGAGGTATTTGTGTTTCGTACCAGAACCTACAACTGACCAACCAATAGACGGATCATTTTCAATACGGATATAGCGTTTGAGGTTTGGATTTGAAGCATCTTTCACCCAACCTGGATGATCAAACTGAATCAAATTCGCATAGAAGCTGACGACACGTTCAAAAACTGGAATTTCACGCACCGCATAGAAAGACTTACTTTCTGGGAAACGTTTCAACTGCCAACCATGACCTAATTTGTTAATGTATTCCTTATAGATCTTTTCATTGGCAGTTGTCGCATCAACTGTTACAGAAGAATCTTCTTTACTTGCTTTTTGTTGCAAGCTCTTTGAATCCATGTATTCCAAATAACCCATGCGATCGTAGACAGTATTTTCGTAGTTGATCTTCGAATCTTTTGTCTTCGCTACTTTATTGTAGTTGGGGTCATTTTTAAAGATGAGATTTCTCGGTGTTAGCGTATAGATAATCATGTAGGTTAATGTCGTGACGAGAAAGATCGACACTAACGAACGCAAAATACGCATAAAAACATATTTTTTCATATTTCATTCCTTTAATGTCCAAAAGAACTTTCTCCCCTAGAAGAGAAAGTTCTAATGAAAAGCAATAATTTAATTATTTAACGTGTTTTTCAAGATCTTGTTGAGCTTTTTTGTTTGACTCAGCTTTTTCTTTTTGCCATTTTTCACGTGCTTGTTCGTATTGTTTCTTAGTAACAGGTTCATCTTGAACTTCTACGTATTTGAAGTAAGCAGATCCTTTGTTACCTGTTTGAGCTGATGGGCCAGAGAATGGAACCACTTTAGAAACAACTGTTGCTGCGCCTGTGCTTGACATTGTTGGGATTACCAAGGCACTATCACTCAACCAAGCTTGAGCAGTAGCATATTTTTCGTAACGTTTAGCTACATCAAGTGATTCGCTATTAGCATCTGCAAGAAGTTTCGCATACTCATCCAAGCCAACTGCTTTAGCTGAAGCATTATCTACACCACCTGCAAAACCAAGGTAAACTTTTGTTTGGTCTTCTGATGATGGTTGAAGAGTATCAAGGTAAGTTGATGGATCATCGTAGTCTGGGTTCCATCCGACCAATCCTTGAAGATCCCAATCTGCATCTGCAGCTGATGGAACATTCAATGTGATGTTCAACACTTCGTCTTGGTCCATCATTTGAAGGTCAAGAACGACATTGTCTTTACCAAGAGCAGCTTCGATTGAGCTCTTCATAGAGTCGGCTTGTTGGACAAGAGCATTAGAAGATTGGTCTACAACATAGTCGATATGGATTGGGAATTGAACACCTTGTGATTGCAATTCAGATTTTGCTTTTTCAAGTTCTGCTTTTGCTTTATCCACATTGTGCAAGCTATCTTGAGCATCAGCAAAGCTCACACCTTTCCACTCATCTCCTGTTGCGGCAAGTTTTTCTTCAACGAGCGTACCGAAGTCTTTCCCGTCTGCTTGCACAAATGTCGGTGGAACTAGAAGGGTACGTAGAGTTTTTGATGCTCCGTCTTTCCCATTCACTTGAGCGCTGTAGGAAGTTCTATCCAAAGCGAAGTTCAAAGCTTGACGGAAGTTTTTGTTTTGAAGGGCTGTCTTCGTGCTGTTCTTTTGCTCATCAGATGTCTTCTTCGTATGGCCGTAATTTTGACGGTTGACGTTGAAGTAAGCGTAGTAAACAGTAGAATCTTGTGGGGAATAAACGATGTTATCCTTGAATTTCTTCTCAATCGTACTGTAAGTTGAGCTTGTTGGGAAGAGACGAGCAGTAGATAGGTTCCCATCTGAGAAGTTACGAGCAAGATAGTCTTGGTCAGATCCATCGAAGTAAGTCAATTTAACCGTATCGATGTGAACATTTTTCTTGTCGTAGTAATCAGGGTTTTTATCCAACTCGATTTGTGATTTTGAAGTGAAGGATTTCAAAATGTATGGACCATTGTAGAGGATACCATTTGGTTTCACGCTACCAAAGTCTTTCCCAGCTGATTCCAAGAATTTTTCATTAACTGGCATCATGGTAGCAGTCGTCAATTTAGAATTCCAGAAAGATTCTGGTTGGTTCAAAGTGTATTGAAGAGTGTGATCATCAACAGCTTTTACCCCAACGGTTGAGAAGTCTTTGGTTTTCCCGTTTACATAGTCATCCAAGCCTTTGACTGAGTTTTGAACCAAGTAAAGAGCATCCGATTTTTTATCTGCTACGTATTTTAGAGATGTCACGAAATCTTGTGCAGTGACGTCAGCGTATTCATTTCCTTCTGAATCATACCACTTCGCATCTTTTCGAAGCTTGTAAGTATAAGTCAGACCATCTTTTGAAACGGACCAGTCCTCAGCAAGAGCAGGCACTAAGTTACCGTATTGATCGTTTTCAAACAAACCATCGACCAAGTTGGTTGTAATGTCGCTTGTAGTTGAACGATTTGAAGTCAAATAGTTCAAGGAATCAGGGTCTGTACCATACACGTAGTTGTAAGTAGTCCCTTTTGACGCATTAGAAGATGAGCCACATGCTGCAAGGAAAAGCGTTGAAGCCGCGGCGACACCTGCTAAAAGAGCAAGCTTCGATTTTTTCATATTCGTGTCTCCTTTTGAATAATTTAAATTATTATACTCCAATCAATCTACAAAATAAAGTGTTTTTTGAACTTTTTTTGTATATTTACACACCCGTATACACTGAAAGTCTTGATTTTAAGGGATTTTTAAGGAATAAAAATTTTTTTGAAAAAAGTTACTATTATGCTTTGCATACTAGTCGAGAAAGAGTATACTGATAGTGAAACAGCTAGTATGTAAAACAAACTAGTAAAAAATGTGAAGAAAGAGGTGAGAAGGATGAAAGAGTCCCAATTACTAAAGGGAGTCTTGGAGGGCTGTGTACTTGAGATTATTTCTAAAAAGGCTATCTATGGCTATGAATTGATCCAAAGTCTCAAAGAGATGGGATTTGATAAGATTGTCGCCGGGACCATTTATCCCCTGCTTCAAAAATTAGAAAAACAAGGAATTATTCATGGGGAAATGAGGCCGTCTCCAGATGGTCCCGATCGTAAGTATTTTTCACTCAGTGATGCTGGAAGAGAGCGCTTAGAGGAATTTTGGGACCAGTGGCAGGAGCTAGTCACAAAAGTAGAACGTATCAAGAAGGAGGGAGAAGAATGACATCAGCTATTTATTTTGAAGAAACGCAGGCCTTGATGCAAACCTTTAGCCAGGAGGACCAAGCTTATTTCCAAGATCTCTGGGATTATTTCAATCTTGCAGGTTTCTTATATGAGGAGAAAGCCTTAAGAGAGCAGGTCTATAATCTAGCACTTGACTTTTCGCAAGCAGGAGCGGATGGCCTCACGGCAAAGGATTATTTTGGCCTTGATCCAAAGGGAATGGCAGACCAAATCATCGAAAATATGCCCAAAGAATCGACACGGTCTGTTTTGAAATATGGGGCTATCTTTTCAGGTATTGTGATTTTTTATCGCCTCCTAAGTGATTTTGCTTCTCAAGCGGTCCTTGTGCTCAAGCCACTAGTCTATTTAACCGACATCATTTTGGGACTCCTAGCTGTTGGGATAATCTTCTATCTCCTTCGTCGCCTCATTTTTGCGGAAGAAAAAGCGAAAAAAGCAATTTATGTAGCATTTGTTCTAGTTCTAGGATTCTATTTTGTTGGTGAAATAGTGGGGGTCCGTTTCTTGCCAGCTCTTGCATGGTTTGTAGTCCCTAGTCCTTGGGATGCTCTTCTCATGACAGGGTCTAGCGGAGCTCTCATTCTTTGGCAATGGAAAGAAGAGTTTGGACGAGCTTTCATCTTTCCTATCGTCGCCTTTTTAGTGGTTGGATTCTTACATCGCTGGACCTTGGCACAAGGAGTTCAGAATCTTGGTATGACGGTTCTTCTGCCCACAGTGATCATCGTCTTTGGGTTGGTTATTTATTATTGGTTTACGATTCGTGCTTTGAAAAAGAATAGGACGGAAAGTGATAAATAGTAAGAAAAGGGGGAAAAAGAGTCTCCCCTTTCTTGTCCAAGTATGATAGAATAAACTCATTAGATGGGAGAATATGCATGAATATATTTCGAAAAAAGGGACTTGGGCAAGTACACCCGGGTCTAAATCGCCATTTACGTTTATGGGATTTGATCATTTTAGGAATTGGTGCCATGGTGGGGACAGGGATCTTCACGATTACGGGAACTGCAGCAGCGAATTTAGCTGGGCCAGCCTTGATCATTTCAATTGTGATTGCGGCTTTTTGCGTTGGCTTATCTGCCCTTTTCTTTGCAGAGTTTGCTTCTCGCATCCCTTCAACTGGTGGAGCCTATAGTTACCTCTATGCCATCTTTGGAGAGTTTCCAGCCTGGATTGCAGGTTGGTTGACTGTGATGGAATTTATGACAGCTGTATCAGGGGTGGCTTCAGGTTGGGCTGCTTATTTCAAGGGCTTGTTGGCCAATCTTGGCTGGAGCCTGCCGACAGCTTTAAACGGGACTTTTGATCCAGCTAAGGGAACTTATGTGGATCTCTTGCCTATTTTGGTCATGGTCCTCGTCACAGCCTTAGTCCTTATGAATGCAAAAGCGGTTTTACGCTTTAATTCCTTGCTAGTCTTACTCAAGTTCTCCGCTCTTGCCTTGTTTATCCTTGTGGGGATTTTTCACCTAAATCCTGGCAACTGGGCAAACTTTGCTCCGTATGGATTTGGCGAAATCTATGGTGGTCAGACAGGGATTATGGCTGGAGCTTCGCTCATGTTCTTTGCCTTTCTTGGTTTTGAGTCCATTTCAATGGCGGTCGACGAAATCAAGGAACCACAAAAGAACGTCCCTCGCGGCATTGTCCTTAGTCTTTTGATCACAACGGTTCTTTATATCTTGGTCACCCTGGTTTTGACCGGTATGGTTCCTTTTAAGAACTTAAATGTAGAAGACGCGGTTGCCTTTGCCCTTCGTCAGGTCGGAGCTGGCTGGGCTGGAAATTATGTATCGCTGGTAGCGATTTTGACCCTAATCACCGTCTGCATTTCCATGACCTTTGCCCTTTCACGGATGATATACAGTTTGGCGCGGGATGGGCTTTTGCCAAAAGCTATGAAACAGCTCGATCCAAAAACCAGAATTCCCAAAAATGCAACACTAGTAGCTGGATCAATGGCTGCCATTGCTGGTGGAATATTTCCACTTGCAAGTATCGCTTCCTTCTTAAATATCTGTACCTTGGCTTACCTGGTTATGTTGGCCTTTGCCCTCTTGAAATTGCGCAAGGAACACGGGGCTCCTGGACCTGGTGAATTTAAAACACCCTTGGTTCCAGTCTTGCCAATCCTATCGATTGTGGTCTGCCTGTCCTTTATGACCCAGTATTCCCTATCGACCTGGCTGGCCTTCGGAGTTGCTCTCCTGATTGGGATCGGAATTTATTTCGGTTATGGCTATCGCCACTCAGAAGAAAAT
>OFLV01000105.1_pt1 | contig 10319 bp, 8 predicted proteins | sample 1540901 | NCBI WGS metagenome assembly OFLV01 (sample SAMEA4413050, study PRJEB24355) | metagenome | biome: human; feature: gut; material: faeces | place: United Kingdom | collected 2010
CCTTGTCATCGAACTCAATCTCACGTGACAATTGCGTCGCTAAACTATTGACTGCTAGCAAAATAGCTAATGTTTCATCATCTGCCGCAGGCATCTTCTCTTTAATTGCGTGATATTTTTCTGTTGCAACCTTTTCAACTTCTTCCATGAATAAATTATCGTGTTCTGTTGTTAAGGTTACGCTTTTCTTTCCGAAAATAAATTTGTATCGATTTAAGTTTGCCATAAAATCACCTCAAAATATTATACCAAAAGGAAGCCATTTTGTCAGTTTTTAAAGAAATTTATCACTTTTATGGTACAATAACAATATGGAAAGTATTACCTTACAACCCAGTGAGAAACAAATTCAAGATTTTGTTGCCCAATACCAGGCACAGCTTGTTTCTAGTAAAAATCCTTATATTCGTTACCTTTTTAAGCTTGATAAGGCAACTGCCTCCATCTACACTTCAGGAAAAGTCCTCTTTCAAGGAGAAAAAGCCGAGCAGGCAGCACAATTTTTGGGCTATCAAGCGTCCAAAGAAAAAACGACATCTCATTGGCAGAATTGTCCTCTGATTGGGACAGACGAAGTCGGAAATGGCTCTTATTTTGGCGGGCTCGCTGTTGTAGCGTCTTTTGTTACACCAGAACAGCATGATTTTTTACGAAAGCTGAGAGTTGGAGATTCTAAAACTTTGACAGACCAAAAAATCAGGCAAATCGTTCCTCTGTTGAAAGAAAAAATTCAACACCAAGCTCTGTTATTGTCTCCGAAAAAATACAACCAAGTCATCGCTGCTGGCTATAATGCAGTCTCTGTCAAGGTTGCCCTTCACAATCAAGCCATTTATCTGCTCTTGCAAACGGGAGTGCAGCCAGAAAAAATTGTTATTGATGCTTTCACAAGTGACAAAAATTATCAGAAATACGTTAAACAGGAACGCAATCATTTCTCAAATCCTCTCACTTTAGAGGAAAAAGCGGAAGGAAAATACTTAGCCGTAGCAGTCAGCTCCATGATTGCCCGTGACCTCTTTTTAGAAAATCTTGAAAATTTAAGTCAAGAGCTCGGCTATGAATTGCCCAGTGGAGCAGGAGCAAAGTCCGATAAAATCGCAAGTCAGCTTCTTCAAGCCTACGGCATAAAAGGCTTAGAAGCGAGTGCAAAACTGCATTTTAAAAATACTGAAAAAGCGAAGAAACTTCTAGAAAGGTAAGTTATGCAAACAAAATCAACTACTTTTTCAAAATTTATGAAAGAATGGGGATTTTTTATCCTCTTTATGGCCGTTCTTTTCTTATCACGCGCTTTTCTTTGGGTTCCTGTCAAGGTTGACGGGCATTCAATGGATCCAACCTTAGCTAATGGAGAATATCTATTCGTTGTCAAACACCTGCCTGTCAATCGCTTTGATATTGTCGTTGCAAGTGAAAAAGACGAAGATGGAAAAACTAAGCAAATTGTCAAGCGGGTGATTGGTCTTCCTGGAGACACTATCCGCTACGAAAACGACCAATTATATGTAAACGGCAAAAAGACCAACGAGACTTACCTTAAAAACTATCTAGCAAAATTCAAAGACGATAAATTGCAGGCAACCTATTTCTATAACAGTTTCTTTCAGTCTTTAGCAGATAAAGCTCAAGCCTTTACGCAGGATGCAAATGGGAACACTAGCTTTACCATTGAAGTTCCAAAAGACGAATACCTGCTTTTAGGAGATGACCGTCTTGTCTCAAAAGACAGCCGTCAGGTGGGAACCTTTAAAGCCAATCAATTGCAGGGCGAAGCAAAATTCCGTTTCTGGCCTTTGAATAGAATCGGCACTTTCTAATCCCAAACAAGTCTATTTTGATTCGTTGGAGCTGGACAAAAAGTGTGCCAGCTTCTATCAGATTTAGGAATAAACGAATAACGTAGCTTCAACATTCAGTGAATTGTTGAAGGCGGGAAATCAGCCTTGCACAGCAAGCCACCGTGATTGGACTCTTCATTCGCTTTTCAAGCTCGGAAGAGCACCTTTGACGAAAACTTCGTTTTCTTCATCTGCAACCTTAAACAGCTTGATAACTGTTTAAGCACCCTTGCAGGGGTGGGACTACGAACTAAAAATTTTCTATTTTTAGTTCTGTCCCACTCCCATTCTTTTAACATTGATACAGGAAGATGATGGAATTTTACTTTTCAGGCACCATTGAACGCATTATTTTTGAAAATCCCAGCAGTTTCTTTCGGATTCTGCTGTTAGATATTGACGACACCGATGCAGATTTTGATGATTTTGAGATTATTATCACGGGCACCATGGCGGATATTATGGAGGGCGAAGACTACACTTTTTGGGGAAATCTCGTGCAACACCCTAAATATGGTGAACAACTCAAAATAACACGCTATGAGCGTGCAAAACCAACCAGCAAAGGCTTAGTCAAATATTTTTCAAGCGACCATTTTAAAGGGATTGGTGTAAAAACAGCGCAAAAAATCGTGGATCTCTATGGCGACAACGCGATTGATAAAGTCTTAGCAGAGCCAGAAAAATTAAAGAATATTGCAGGTCTTTCTGCTAAAAACCGTGAAGCCTTTCTCACAAAACTAAGACAAAATTACGGCACCGAGAGAATCCTTGCCAAGCTATCTGAATACGGTATCCCGAACAAGCTTGCCTTTCAGATTCAAGATTTTTACAAGGAAGAAACTCTCGAAATTGTCGAACAATTTCCTTACCAATTAGTAGAAGACATCCAAGGGGTTGGGTTTAAAATTGCCGACCAACTGGCACAAAGCTTAGGAATTGAAAATACTGCTCCAGAGCGTTTTCGTGCTGGGCTGCTTCACACACTCCTAACCCAGTCTATGGAAAAGGGCGACACTTATCTTGAAGCAAAAGAACTTCTGGAACATACGATTGAACTCCTCGAAAGTTCCCGTCAGATTGAATTAGACCCAAGTTCTGTTGCGGATGAGCTGACATGTTTGATTGAAGAAGATAAAGTTCAAAATGTTGATACAAAGATTTTTGAAAACAGTCTCTTTTTTGCCGAAGAAGGGATTCGCATCAGTCTCCTACGCATTTTAGAAAAAGGGAAGCAAAACAAATTTGAACCGGAAAAAATCGAAGCTGCTATTACCCAAATCGAAATTGAGTTTGCCATTTCCTATGATGTGATTCAAAAACAAGCGATTTGTGACGCTATCAATCACAAAATTTTTATCCTAACGGGTGGTCCCGGAACGGGAAAAACGACCGTCATCAATGGAATCATTGCTGTTTACGCTCTGCTGCATGGTTTGGATTTGCGCAAATCTCACGATTTGCCTATTCTTCTAGCAGCTCCGACTGGGCGTGCTGCCAGACGCATGAATGAATTAACAGGGCTTCCAAGCGCTACGATTCATCGGCATTTAGGCATGACAGGAGACGATGACACTAGCCATTTAGATGATTATTTGGACGCAGACTTTATTATTGTCGACGAATTTTCAATGGTAGATACTTGGTTAGCCAATCAACTCCTCAGCAACATTTCATCAAACACCAAACTCCTAATTGTCGGAGATGCTGATCAGCTGCCTTCTGTCAGCCCCGGACAAGTGCTGGCAGATTTACTGAAAATCCCTCTTCTTCCACAGACCAAATTAGAAAAAATTTATCGACAAAGCAAAGATTCCACTATCGTTACCTTAGCCAGTCAGATTCAAAAAGGCATCCTGCCAACTGATTTTATAGAAAAAAAGGCTGACCGTTCTTATTTTGAAGCGCGTAGTGAACATATTCCGCAGATGATTGAACGTATTGTAGAAGCTGCTATCCGCAGTGGCATTCCAGCTCAAGATGTGCAGGTGCTTGCGCCTATGTACCGCGGACAGGCTGGGATTGACCACATCAATCAACTCATGCAAAATCTAATCAACCCTGCCGAAACAGAACAAATCATTTTTGAAGCAACTGATTGTCAATATCGACAAGGCGACAAGGTCATTCATCTGGTCAACGACGCTGAAAACAATGTGTTCAACGGTGACTTGGGCTATATCACCGATTTGCTACCAGCAAAATATACGGACTCTAAACAGGACGAATTGACTATCAACTTTGACGGCAATGAGATTGTTTATCAACGCAGTGAATGGTATAAAATTCGTCTGGCATACGCTATGAGTATCCACAAATCTCAGGGTAGTGAATTTCCTGTAGTCATTTTACCGATTACATCCATCAGCCACCGTATGCTGCAACGCAATCTTATCTATACTGCTATCACCCGTGCCAAGAGCAAATTGATTCTTCTTGGGGAAAAGTCTGCCTTTGACTTTGCTGTCAAAAACACTGGTACAGCTCGCAATACCTATCTAATCCAACGCTTTTCAGACCTCCTAACTGATGAAAAAGTTATACACACTTCTGTGAATAATTTGGAAACAACTGTGGAAAAATATATCTTGACTGAGGAAAATTTCTTGAAAATCAACCCTATGATTGGAATAACGGATGAGGATATTCAAAGTGTTTTTGGAGAATGATAGAAAAAAGTGGCTCTTTGTCAACTGTAGTGGGGTAATGAAAAGCTAAGATTGAGAGAGTACGAGATTCTCCTCTCCATCTCTGGTATCGCTGAAACAACAGCCACCTCTATCATAGGCGAATTAGGAGATATTCGCCGTTTTCAGTCTGCCAATCAAATCAACGCCTTTATTGGAATTGATCTCAGACACTACAAATCTGGAAACTTTCTGGCTCAAGAACACATCACCAAACGGGGCAATCCTTATGCCAGAAAGATTCTCTTCAAGACCATTCACAACATTGCTTCGGCCAGCCATACCAATCCTTGCCACATTGCGGACTTTTATGAGAAACGAAAAAGACAATCGCAGACGACTTCAACTAAGCCTCATACGATTGCCTCAATGCATCGCCTCATACAGACAATGTATTACCTCATTACGCATAACAAACTTTACGATTACACTTTAACCCAAAATCATTAAAGCCGTCTATGCTCTATTATTGTAACACCTTACAAAAATTTCGCTAGGTATGGTGTTGATTTTGTGTACTCTTTTTCCAATCAAAAGAGCCAAAAAGGGCTAGGATAAACTATTAAAATCAAATCAATCATCAATTCTTTGACTGAAAAACATTGAATTGCTTGACAAATGGTAGAAAAAAGACCACCTCTTTGGTGATCCTTATAGGGAGATTATTATGAAAAAGTTTTAGGATTTCATCAAATAAAGTTAGGAGGTCTTCATTTGATAATATTATTATAAAACGATTTTCTTAAATGAAGCTTAAGCCGTATTTCAAATTTACAATTTCTGCAAAAGATACTAAAAAAGTTCTAGATTCCCTTTTTCTTCATTGACTAAAAACTCTGGGTGCCATTGAAGCCCAATGATCCGACTATCATCTAGCGACTCAATCGCTTCAATGGTTTCATCCCTAGGATCAAAAGCTGTTGCGCGAAAATTCGGTGCCAAATCTTTAATACTTTGTCGGTGGACAGAGTTAATCTGACTAGCACGACCGAACAATTCTTCAACAATGCTGCCTTTCTCAGTTTGAATAGAATGAGAAGTTCTAAAAGGTAAGCCCTGCCAATGGTTGTCAATATGCTGATTGAGCGTTCCATCAAAAGCAACATTGACCAACTGCAAGCCTCGGCAAATTGCCATAATTGGTTTTTCTTGTCGAATAGTTTCTGCTAACAGAGCCAGCTCAAATTCGTCTCGCACCATATTGTAATCATCACTCTCAATCGTCTGCTTTTCTCCGTAAAAAGTGGGGTGCACATGTTGTCCGCCAGACAAAATCAATTTATCAATACTTTCAATATAATCCCTCACCAAACTTTTGTCACCAACAGGGATAATCATAGGCAATCCACCAGCAATTCTGATACTCTCAGCAAATTTACTAGAAACGGACGAATGGATATTTTTACCTTCCTTATCGACAGGACAAAGATTAGCGGTCACTCCAACAATCGGTCTGCTCATACGATTCCCTCCTCATTGATATACACAATCTTACCACTTCCTCTACCTGCCGTCCAATTGATTTTTTTTAAAGGTCGTGATAAATAGTTTTTATACTAGCCACAACTCCTGCCTCATTACACTCTTTTTATGCACTTTAATCAGCCTTTATTCTTATAAAATAATAACTTATAAAAACAAGCTACTACTAAACAAGAAATTTATCGCTTTCTATGGTAAAATGAAATTAGAAAACTCTATAAGGAGAAGAACATGGAAAAACAAACAGTTGCTGTTTTAGGCCCTGGTTCATGGGGGACTGCCTTGGCACAAGTATTAAATGACAACGGACATGAAGTTCGTATTTGGGGCAATATTGCCGAACAAATTACTGAAATCAACGAGCACCACACTAACAAACGGTATTTTAAAGATATTGTTCTTGATGAAAAGATCACAGCGTATTACGACTTAAAAGAAACCCTTGATGGCGTGGATGCTATCCTTTTCGTCGTTCCAACCAAGGTCACACGTCTTGTAGCCAAACAAGTAGCCGAGGTGCTGAATCATCCAGTTAAAGTGATGCATGCTTCAAAAGGTCTGGAGCCCGACACTCACAAACGACTTTCCATGATTTTAGAGGAAGAATTGCCTGAACAATTCCGTAGCGAAATCGTCGTTGTCTCTGGTCCCAGCCACGCTGAGGAGACTATCGTTCGCGACATTACTCTCATCACAGCAGCTTCAAAAGACTTAGAAACAGCTAAATACGTCCAAAACCTTTTCAGCAATCACTACTTCCGTCTCTACACCAATACAGATGTCATCGGTGTGGAAACAGCGGGTGCACTCAAAAACATCATTGCGGTCGGAGCAGGGGCTCTTCACGGTCTTGGCTATGGTGACAATGCAAAAGCCGCTATTATCACGCGTGGCTTAGCAGAAATCACCCGTCTCGGTGTCAAACTCGGTGCCAGTCCTTTAACATATAGCGGTTTATCCGGAGTGGGAGATTTAATTGTCACAGGAACCTCCGTTCACTCACGCAATTGGCGCGCTGGTGACGCTCTTGGTCGCGGTGAAAAGTTAGAAGATATCGAAGCCAACATGGGCATGGTTATTGAAGGCATTTCCACCACCAAAGCTGCTTACGAACTCGCACAAGAACTGGGTGTCTATATGCCAATTACTCAAGCGATCTATCATGTGATTTATGAAAGCCTTAACATAAAAGACGCCATTTATGATATAATGAATAATGAATTCAAAGCTGAAAACGAATGGTCGTAATTAGCTACTACAAAAAAGGAGGGGCATATGACTCAAGTAAGAAAAGCTGTTATCCCTGCTGCTGGACTCGGAACTCGTTTCTTGCCAGCAACCAAAGCGCTCGCCAAAGAAATGCTGCCTATTGTTGACAAACCAACTATTCAATTTATTGTTGAAGAAGCGTTAAAATCCGGTATCAAAGACATTCTGGTTGTAACAGGTAAATCCAAACGCTCCATTGAAGACCACTTTGATTCAAATTTTGAATTGGAGTACAACCTCAAAGAAAAAGGTAAATCTGATCTTTTAAAACTCGTAGATGAAACGACTGGTATCGGTCTTCATTTCATTCGTCAAAGCCATCCACGTGGGCTTGGAGATGCTGTTTTACAAGCCAAAGCTTTCGTTGGGAATGAATCTTTCGTTGTCATGCTAGGTGATGACCTAATGGACATTACAAATGACAAAGCAGTACCACTTACCAAGCAATTGATGAACGATTACGAAGAAACACACGCTTCAACTATTGCTGTTATGAAAGTGCCACACGACGAAGTTTCTTCTTACGGTGTTATTGATCCACAAGGTGAAGGAGTAAATGGGCTCTACAGCGTTGAAACTTTTGTTGAAAAGCCAAAACCAGAAGACGCACCAAGTGATCTCGCCATTATCGGACGCTACCTACTAACACCTGAAATCTTCTCCATCTTGGAAACACAAAAGCCAGGTGCCGGAAATGAAATCCAGCTGACAGATGCTATTGATACTCTCAACAAAACACAAAGAGTATTCGCTCGTGAGTTCACAGGTGACCGTTATGATGTCGGCGACAAATTTGGCTTTATGAAAACATCTATTGACTATGCCCTCAAACATCCTCAAGTCAAAGACGATATGAAGCAATACATTATTGAGTTAGGCAAGAAATTAGACAAAAAAGAAAACTAACAGACAGCTGTGATGGGTGGCACCTATTCCTAATCAATTGTTCCAAGGAACTCTAATTGATTAAAATCAAAAGTGCTTTTCCAATCACTACCTTTGTTGGGAAAACAATAGCTTGTAAAAGGCAGGGAAAATCTCATCCCTGCCTTACTTTTTGATATCCAAAATTCTTAACGAAGTAGATAATTGCTCAAAGCACTGACTTGAGGTTATAGATAGAGTTTGCGAAGTAAGTCTCAATACTGCTTTTGGCAGACTCGGAAAAAAAACTTTGGAAATGAAAATAGTAACCGCAAATCTACTTTACAACAAACTCTCATTGTACCCAATCTAAATAAAAAACTCATTAAAATTCTGAATGGTCTGTTTTAGGTCTTAAACGGTCATTTTTAACTAAAACTCCGCTTTAGTGATTTCCTAAGACAGAGTTATTTCTATAAAGTTAAAAGATAAATCGCAGAATAGCTACCAATATCACACCAAAAATCACGGTCACTACTAAGTTACGATAGCGAAAAGCAATATAAATTGTTGGAAAGACAGCTATTAAATCTAGCCATTTAAAGGTTGGCAACTGCCCTATCTTCCCATTTGTAAGGCTGGATAAAATCAATGCAAAAATAATAGAGACTGGTAAATACTGTAAAAATCGTTCTACAACTTTAGGTAAGCCACGATATTTTACCAAGATAAAAGGAGTCACCCGCACTAGCCACGTCACCAAGGCTGAGAGAAGAATGGCGACAAATATATAATTATTTATCATCTAGCATTACCCCCGCAGCACAACCTAATAAGGTCGACATAAAAACAGCTAAAGACGAAGAAACAAGCATGCTTAAAACATAGAACGATAAAGCTACCACAGACAAAATCACTACTAGTTTTTGAAATTTTGTTTTATGTAACATCACTAAAAATTGGGAAGAAAAAATCCCAATAAACATGCCTACCAGCGCAAAGTCCAGTCCAAACACTTCTGGATTGGGCAAAAGACTTCCTAATGTCGTTCCGACCACAGAGCCAACAATCCAAGCAAGATAGCTCGTAATATTATTGCCATACATCCACTGAAGCGAAATATCCTTTGTATGGACACGCTCACTTAGTAAAACGCCGTATGTTTCATCTGTCAAGAGTATTCCGATACCGATATTTTGCAATAGACTGGCATGCCAAAAAAAGGTTGATGTATGAAGGCTCAGCAAAAACAACCGCAAATTGATTAAAAAAACTGTCAGAGCAATAGCTGTTACCGGTGCGTAAATCGCAAGAAGTGCTAGCATAGCAAACTGAGCACTTCCTGCATAGACTAAACTGCTCATGAGTGCCATTTCAAGAGGACTGACATAAGAGGCACCAATAATTCCACAAGCTAGTCCAATACTAATATACCCAAGAGCCGTTGGCATCGCTGCCTTAGCCCCATCCTTAAAACTTTTTCCAATCATATTTATTCTTCCATTGTGTCAAATGCCAGACTTGGCTTAGCATTCAAGCTAAATGTTGCAAGCTTCCCTTTATTCCACTCACTGACGCTCGCATAAGCAATCATTCCTGCATTGTCCCCACAGAGACGCAAAGGCGGTATGATTACCTTGATATCTGTCATTTCAGCTGCTAAACGTTCACGTAAACCTTGATTAGCAGCAACACCGCCCGCAACGACTAAGGTCTTAACAGGATATTTCTCCAAAGCTTTTTTTGTTTTTGCCATGAGAATATCTAAAACAGCAGCTTGAAAACTAGCAGCCAAATTTTCTTTCGACAAACTTTCACCCCTTTGCTCCGCATTGTGACAGAGGTTGATAAAGGCAGACTTCAACCCAGAGAAAGAAAATTCTAAATTATCCTCTTTAATCATCGCTCTCGGAAAATCATAAATATCTTGTCCTTTATGGGCCAATTCATCTATCTCACGCCCAGCTGGATAAGTCAATCCCATCACACGACCAACTTTATCATAAGCTTCTCCTACTGCATCATCTCTCGTTTCACCAATCACTTCGAAATCTAAATGATTTTTCATATATACTAGTTCAGTATGACCACCAGATACAATCAATGACATTAGTGGAAACGTTAATGGTTGTTCTAAGTGATTGTCATAAATATGACCAGCAATATGATGTACTGG
>OFLV01000106.1_pt1 | contig 10281 bp, 7 predicted proteins | sample 1540901 | NCBI WGS metagenome assembly OFLV01 (sample SAMEA4413050, study PRJEB24355) | metagenome | biome: human; feature: gut; material: faeces | place: United Kingdom | collected 2010
TTTTGAGGAAAAGAAACAAAAATCAAACCGAAATAATAACCCTAAATACATCATTACTTGAATGTGGGTTTTCCTTTAATCAGAAATTTCGTGATTATTTTTCAGCTGTAACAGGTGTTAATCCGTTTAAATTTAATGCTGATATGGCAACAGCTTGGCGAAAAGTAAAACGGGACAACAACATAAATTTTACAATCCAAGATATGATTAAAATATACTATAGAGAGTCAGACTACGCCAAGTATGATAATTCAGCCTGCCAATGGAATCAATTTCTAAAAGACTTTTGTGCAGATGAATTTAGCAATCATTACTCCAACAAGTTAAAAGTTGCGGCTATCCTTTGGAAAGAAGTTAGAGATTCAAAAAATAAAAAAATTTATTCACGGGGACTTCTAAAAGAATATAGCTACAAAATAGAGGAATATATAATTCACTAGATTTGAATTTGACGAGGAGATAGCCATATTAAATATATGTTCTAAAAGGTTTAGAAAAATATGGTATATTATTTTTCATTACAGAAAAAGCCTTTCAATTATTCAATAAAAATATTTTTAAAGGAGACAAGTAAGAAATGAAGAAAATCTATATGTATTTACTAGATACGATGGCAGACTGGGAGAATGGCTACTTTTTACAAGGATTAACACTACAAAAAATGTTGCCAAAACAAGAATATGAATTATGTACCGTAGCTACTTCTAGGAAGCCTATAAAAACTGCTGGTGGTATGACTTTGATTCCCGATATTACATTAGATGAATTAGATGAAAATCAAGCAGCGGCATTGTTGCTGATTGGTGCAGATACTTGGGGCAGTACAGAACAGACAGCTATTCTTGAAGTAGCCAAAAGCTTAATAGAAAAAGGGGTATTGGTTGCAGCGATTTGCGGAGCAACTTTGGGACTTGCAAATGTGGGAATATTAGACACACAATACCATACAAGTAATGCTTTGTTTTTCTTAACAGGTATGTCATCGAATTATAATGGAGAGCAATATTATAAAGATGTCGCTGCTGTAGCTGATGATAATTTAATAACAGCAAGTTCCGCTGGTTCGTTGCTTTGGGCAAAATATATCTTTGAAAAGTTAGAAATATATTCTTCTGAAACCATAGAAGCATGGTACAACTACTTTTCAACAGGAAAGGCAAGTTATTTCGGAGAACTAATGAATACATTTTCCAAATAATCAAATTCCAGTTTGTCGAACGGAATATAAAGTATTAAAGACGATAGAAATAAAAAAGTCTATTGGTAGCATTTTGGTAGCTAAACAGACAAAATATCTATTTTTCTTAAAACAAAACCAAAAAAGAATGTTGATTTGTCAGCATTCTTTTTTATTTCAAATGTATTCTCGGAATTAGAAAGTGGGGGTTATATTTTAGTTGCTTAAACAATTTGTAAGCGTAAGACTTGCAGAACTCTACGTCATTTTTGTATAACTGACTTCGATTTACGTTTTTTCATACAGAAAATGCGCATTTTTGATGCTGACATGACAATTCTGAGCGTTTTTCAGATATCTTCGCAAGTAACTTATCGCTAAAAACCCTAGAGCCTCAAGGACATACGCAATTTTATTGATACAACTTTCCGAAAAAGACCAATTTTTCGGAAAGTTGTGATGATAACAATTTCAGGTAACAAAAATACTACATATTTTTCAGAATTAAAACTTTATTATTCTTGTTTATAATTTTGATATTCTTCAAATAGTTTTTCGAACAAGTCTTTGTTGTAAAAAAAGATATAATCAAAGTCTTCAGTTTCACTAGAAGCTATTTGAGGGATAACTTTTGTTTTATAATCTTCAGCTAAATCTGACTCTTTACTATCTAATTTTAACATGAGTTCAAGGGGGACATCTTTCGCTTTAAAAATATTTTCTAATATATAAAAATTGTCTTGATCAAGTACAGCTTCACGTAAATTAGCTTGTTTCGGATTTGTTAATATTTTATAGATATCGTATAGATCTCGAGCACGTGTTTTATTACCGACTAACTTGTAATCTTCGAGCTGCTGACAGGATGCTCTTATTTTCTCATAGACAAGCATTAGTGGACTATATAAATAAATAGTTGTCCCTTCTAAATCATAACTTTTTTTATCAGCAACATACTCATCATAGCTCAAATCTATTTCTATCTTTTTACTATTGTTTTCTAAATTTTCTCCGTATTTACTTAGCTCCTTCATTTTATCAGGGTCCTGTAGCTCTATTTTATCTTGATACTTTTCTGTATCGACTATCGCAAAAGAAATCTTATATCCTCCCCAAAATGGAGGCAAGTCTTCTTTCCTTTTTTTAGGCTTTTCAATGAACTCAAATCCAACAACTAAAAAACCAACTTGCTGAAAGGCATCTGAAATTAAATCTTGTAATTTTTTCCCTTCGTTCTCTTTTTCATATCTTATAGATTCTTTGATTGAAAAATCTAAATCCTGAGATGAGCGATCAGTTATGTTATAAAGTTTTAAAGCATTGCCACCTTTTAGAACTAAATTTTCCTTCAGGTCACTATCTGAGTAAATTGCTTTTAAAATGGTATTTCTAATTTCATCTGGCGTCATAAGTATCCCCTATAAAATACTGTATTCTACTCTAATTATATCATTATCGAATAGACAATATATGGAAATCCTCTTGTTTTTAAATTTTTTTATTGTATAATTAAGCTATGGTATATATACCATAGCTTAAGGTTATAAATTAAAAATTAAGTTAAGGTATGGTATATATACCATACCTTATAGAAAATATTATTTATAAAAAAATAACTCAGGAGTTTGCTTAGATGGCACTTACAGATTATGAAATTGAAAAGATTTTAAAAAAATATGATATAAAAAAAGACATCTATGGTTTTATAAAATATTCTGACGAAATTGTATTAGAAGCCCAAATGAATTTTGGAAATATTTTAAACAGAACGTCTATAATATCAATTATTAAAAAATTTAAAGAGGAGTTCGAGGAAGGTAAAAACACAGGGAAACTTAAGTCAAAGGCTACATTGAATAAATTTATCGAGATTGTCGTTGATAAGCTCGAGCTTTTTAAATCCATAAAAATCATGAATGAATATAAAGGTGATTATATAAATCGTTATGTAGCATCTTATACCTACGTTTCTCCTTACGAAATTGCTTTGTCGTTACTATCTAATTCTTTTTTATCTCATTACAGTGCTATGTATATCCATGACTTGACTATTAATGCCCCTAAAGATATCTATATTAACAAAGAACAATTCCCAAAAAGTTCTTATTCAGGAGACGGAAATAATCTATCTCAGGGACGGATTGACTATGCATTCTCAAAAAAAATGCGACGTACCAATATGATTTACTCTTTTAGTTATGACGGCACATCTTATAAAGTACACGTTCTAAATTCAAAAAACACTCATAATACAGGCGTTATAACTAAGGACCTCATTGGCTTTTCAAAGCCTATCAAAACCACAAATATTGAGAGAACGCTAATTGATGCTATGGTAAGACCTGGGTATAGTGGAGGTGTTTCTGAAATTCTTGATGCCTTTATTCGGGCTGAAAATATAAATATTAAAAAGATTTGGGAGTATCTAGAAAAATTTAATCATTCTTACCCATATTATAAATCACTTGCGTTTTATTTGAAGAATGCAGACTATGATTACAAGTCAGAGTTTGAGAAATATAAGAATGATCCTAGAAATCATTTGACATTCTATCTTGACTATCAAATGGTAGCCCCAAAAGAAGATAAGGAGTTAGGGATACTCTATCCAAGAACCATAGATGATATTTGTAGAAAATAAAAAAATAGAGACTTCAAATTAAGTCTCTATTTTTATTATTGAAAATCTTTCTTTCCCTAAAAAACTTCATTCCTATCAATCACTGGATATGGATCTTGATTATTTAGAATCCTATTTAAACAATCTATACTTGACTGTAGATGAAGTGAAGTAAGCACATCGAGCGGTTGCTTTTTGCTTACTTTCTTGATCTAAAAGTCTTCTTCTAACTCTAATTCTTGTTGTTTTCCCTCATCTTTTGTGATACAATAGCATCAATTTTTTCTAGGAGGATAATATATGGCTTCTACTATTGGTATTATAAGTTTATCTAGTGGGACTATGGGTGAAGACTTTGTCAAGCACGAAGTGGACTTGGGTATTCAACGTCTCAAGGACCTCGGACTCAATCCTATCTTTCTACCTCATTCGCTAAAAGGCTTAGATTTTATCAAAGAACATCCTGAAGCTCGTGCAGAAGATTTGATTCAGGCCTTTTCTGATGATAGCATCGACATGATCCTATGCGCCATTGGTGGAAACGATACCTATCGCTTGCTACCTTATCTTTTTGAAAATGACCAACTACAAAAGGTTATCAAACCAAAGATTTTTCTCGGTTTCTCGGATACGACCATGAACCATCTCATGTTGCATAAACTAGGAATCAAGACTTTTTATGGGCAATCCTTTTTAGCAGACATTTGTGAATTAGACAAAGAAATGTTGCCATATAGCCTCCACTACTTCAAAGAATTGATAGAGACTGGTAGAATTTCAGAAATCCGCCCTAGTAACGTTTGGTATGAGGAACGGACTGATTTTAGTCCCGAAGCCTTGGGAACACCTCGTGTCAGCCATGCAAATACAGGTTTTGACTTGTTACAAGGAAATGCTCAGTTTGAGGGAGAAATCCTCGGTGGTTGTCTTGAGTCTCTCTATGATATTTTTGACAACTCTCTACACGCAGATAGCACAGACCTCTGCCAAAAATACAAACTTTTCCCTGACTTATCCGACTGGGAAGGAAAGATTCTATTGCTAGAAACAAGTCAAGAAAAGCCTGAACCTGATGATTTTAAAAAAATGTTGCAGGCTTTAAAAGAAACTGGGATATTTGAAGTCATTAGTGGACTCTTGGTCGGAAAACCTATGGATGAAACCTTCTATGACGACTATAAAGAGGCACTATTGAATATCATTGACAACAATATCCCGATTATCTATAATCTGAATGTTGGCCATGCCGCACCAAGAGCGATTGTTCCTTTTGGAGTCCACGCGTATGTAGACGCAACGGAGCAAGTCATTCGCTTTGACTATAACAACGAAAGTTGAGATGAATTTCTCAGCTTTTTTCTGTATTCTCAAACAATCAATATCCGATTGTTTTTTCTTTTTTTAACACTCCATTATTTCCATCTAAACAATCTTATTTGAAATTGCTGTTTTTATTTAGGAGTGGAGTATAGTCCAAACTATGGAGCAAATGTGTACCAGAGTTCCCCCCTCTTGAGCCCTCGGCAGAGCGTTTTAGTTTTGTACGTTGCGCAGCAATGTCAAAACTACAAAAACGTTACTCTTTGACAAAGAGTAACAGAAACTCTGCTTGATCCGAGAAAGATATTTTTATTTTCAACTGATTACATATCGACAATAGTTGGCGTGGAATAGCGATAGCCCCACGCCGTAGCCCAACATTTTGGGCTAAATATTTCTCTTTAATCTGCTGAAACTATATAGAAATCCATAGATTTAAAAATCATGGACTTATATAGTAGTCCATGATTTCTGAAAAGATGGATTTTATAGTGTTCCATAAATTCTAAAAAAATGGGCTTATATAGTAATCCATGAATTCTAAAAAGATGGACTTATATAATGCTCCATAAATTCTAAAAACGTGGACTTATATAGTAATCCATAAATTTTGAAAAGATGGACTTATATAGTAATCCATAAATTCTGAAAAGATGGGCTTGTATAGTGTTCTATAAATTCTAAAAAGATGGTCACTATATAAGACCATCTTTTTTAAAAACAAATGCTCAAATAAATTTGTTAATCACGTTTTTAACGGAAATTTTCAAAAATTTTTATTATCTTTTGCTTTTTGTGGCATACTACTATCACAATAGTAAGAGAGGAAATAAACTAATGAATCAAATGACCATTTCTTTTAAAACAAAAACTGGCATGACAAATATACGTCATAATAACAGAGATCTGAGCGAAGAAGAATTTAAGAGTAATGAACACAGGCATATAAATCGTGCATTGTCCCACGAAAATATAACGATTATTAAACGTGACATAAGAGAAGTCTATCACGATGAATTTGACGATGCTTTAAATACTTATAATTCAAAACAACGGAGGAAGGATAGAAAAATTGAAGACTACTACAAACACGTTAAAAAATCAAAGACATTGGATCTGCAACGTGAATTTGTAGTCTCAGTAGGTAATAAATCCGACTGGGAAAAGATGGATTTCAATAAAAAAAGAGAGGTAGGAGAGGCCCTAGCAAGCTACGTAAGAGATTTTAATGAACGCCACGATCATTTAGTCATCTATAATGCAGTTGTCCATTTAGACGAAGATGGAGCCCCTCATGCTCATTTTAACGTTGTTCCTATTGCTGATGGGTATAAAAATGGTCTTTCGAAACAACCATCTTTTTCAAAAGCTCTTCTCCAGGAAGGATTTAAAGAAAAAGGACGTGGCCAACTTAAACAATTTCGTGATCATGAAATTGATAGGATTCAATACTTTATGAAAAACGTTAATATCGAACGCAAGTTAGGTCAAACGAACGATATTAAGGATATGCGAGAATATAAAGAAACTATGCGACAAATCGAATTACAGAAGCAGCAAGAAGAGAAGGAACTGCAGCATTTGAAAAATGAAGTCGCAAACATGTCCGAAGAGTTGGATAAAGCAAAATTAGAAGATGAAACTATCAATGCTATGTTACGTCTTAAAATGATCAGTGAAACTGAAGTAGATAAAAGTCAATTTGAAATCAAAGAGCGAGGGCTATTTAATAACCGTGAACGTGTTGTGATTGTTCCTGAAGATGAGTTTGATAGAATAGCCATGAAGGCGAACTATAGTCCATTATCGAATTTGTTGAACGATTTTAAAGAGTCTATTCTTCAAATAGGGTTCATTAAAAAGTTACATTCTACAATTTTATCTTTAAAAAACGTAATCAAAGAAATGAAAGCAGAATTCCAAAAAGAGAAAGCTCAATTGGAAAAAGAGAATCGAAATGCTTGGTCTAATTATTTTAAAGCTAAGGAAGAAGCTGACACTTATAAAAGATTTAAATCAGAGTTTGAAAGATATTTATCTGAAGAGGAAAAAAATGAGATCTCAGATAAAATCTATGAACGTCAAGAAGCTGAAATTGAAGGAGGTTTGTGGCAAGATTTTGATTTAGATCGTTAGATAAATTAGGGGAACCTTTATTCTTTTCTCCTCCTCAGTATGTAATAGTAATAGTAATAGTAGGAAGGGATTTAAGGGGCTAAAAACCCTATAACAGAGGGATTCTATTTATTAAAGTAAACGAAAATGCGGGGTAAAGTAAACGAAAATGCGGGGTAAAGTAAACGAAAATGCGGGGTAAAGTAAACGAAAATGCGGGGTAAAGTAAACGAAAATGCGGGGTTTAATTTTTGTGTTCGTCATTTCGCTATTAAAAACATTATATAAGAAAAACGCAACTATGTCACACCGAAATTAAGAATGGTTGTTTTTAGCGAAAAAAAGTGCTATAATATATTTAACAATAAAATGAGGGCACAAATGTCAGAAAAAACAACTGCTAAAGAAGTAAAACAGATACATAATGATAACGAGGAAGTCTGGAAGTTATCAAATATAGAAAGATCAGAACTTGCTAAGAGTCGGAGTTTATTGATCACTAATCTTGCCAATAAGATGAATTCTTCTCAAAATGTACTATTCTCATTTGCATTACTTAATGCAAATATTGAAGATGATTTTGCTGAATCAGAGTTTTCATTAACCGATTTGAGGAAGTTTTTAAATAATCAAAATTATCAAAAATATGATACTAGAAGAATTTTAAAAGATTTAAAAACAATTGCCGAAAATAGTCTTTTGATGATGGATGAAGAAATGGTTTCAAATCCTCAGAATGGGAAAGCTAAAGGAATTTTGATTTTTAGTGACTATTCATATAATCGAGGGATGTATCATCTTACTTTCAATTCTACCCCGATTGGTAAGGAACGTTTAACTCCTATCATTGATCTTTTACGTTCGAAAGAGGATAATCCATTAATTTATAATCTTGCTACTTTCTCAAAACTTAACTCAAGGGGCCAAAGTTTGTACGAGCATTTATTAATTGCAACTGCTCAAGATAAGAAAAAACTCAGCCTCAGTTTAGAAGAATTAAGAGGACTTTTTAAAGCTAATGGAAAGAGTATGGAACGATTTAATGCTATTAAAACTAAACATTTAATTCCAGCGATTGTGAGCATTAATAAAGATACTGATCTAGATGTAAAAATGGAACCCATTAAAGAAAGCAGACGTATTGTTGGAATTAATCTTTATTGGTCACAAGAGAAAGTTAAATTACCTTCAACTGAGAAACAGATTAGTCTTATGCATGATTTTTATGTTCAGCTAAGCAAGTTAAATCTTACAAGTAAAGAAGATGTTGTCTTATTGAGTCAACTTAAAGATCCTCAACTGCTTGATAGAGAACAAGCAAGCAAAGCAATCGCTAAAGCTAAAAAAATCAGAGATACGTTTAAATCTGATCAGAATTTGATTGAAAATCAGAAAGAAAATGTAGAGTTATTAGAGCAATACACAGATTTTTTTAATAAGTTTCCAAATGTAACCAATTCTGTAAAAGAGTCTATTGTAGCAGCAATTCTAAAGTTCTCTGAAGAATGTAGGGAGCAATTACTTGAGTATGCTTACAATTTGTATCTTCAGAATGGAGCTAGCTCACTTAATTATATTGTGACAACATTGCAGGAATGGTCAGATAATCATGTAACTTCATTAGCAGATGCTAGGAAGCTACATGATGATACCTATGGCCCTTCATACGAGCCTTTGCCTAACCCTGATGATGTAAAAATCAGCCCAGAGTTTGAAGCTGCTATGAATCTATGGTCAGATAAACAAGGGAAGGAAGGAAAACAATAATCAATTTTTAAAAGCAGCATTAAACTGCTTTTTTTGCTGCTTATTTAAGCATTTTCATGAAATTATGTGTGTAGAATTGTATAGAATGTGCTACAATGTATCTATACATAGTGCTATATTTGTGTAGCAAATAAAAACAGCTAGGAGAAAAAATGAGCGTTCAAATCAGTGTGAGAGTTTCAAAAGAACAAAAGGAGAAACTTGTAGAACTAGCTAAAAATGAGAACAAAACAATTACACAATACATAGTCGATCGCTGTATTGTAGAAGAGAGCTATACAGATGCTAGCAATGTAGATGATGCTAGCAATCGTGTAGAAACTGTATTGCAGGAGCAAATTGAGCAAATTCGTGCTGATTTTGAGACTGAACGTAACTTTTATGTTTCTCAAATTGAGCAAAAAGATAAACAAATTGCTGAAATGTTAGAGACTAATAACAATCAACTCCAGCTTATTGGAGCACTGACTATCAAAAATGAAACATTACTTTTAGAAACAAAACAAAGCTGGTGGCAACGTTTATTTTCAAAAAAATGACAATGGATCTTGCTCTATAAGAGTAAAAGACAATATAAAAAGCCCGACTAGATGCAGGACTTACTCAATTAGAAGTTGCTGAAAAACTAGGTGTAGCTCAAGCCCAGTACGCTAGGTGGGAAAACGGGGGAAGAAATCCAAAAGATGAAACAGTAGAAAAGCTAGCTGAAATTTTTGGTACATCTTTTGAAATTTTAAAAGGTCGCGATGATGGGCTAGAAGAAATCGTTAGTTTATTAAGAGAGTATGAACTAACTGAAGAAGACAAACAAGAAATTATTATTTTTTTAGAAAATTTTCTTGCTAACAAGAAAGATTAATATAGTGCGAGGAACTTACAGTAATTACAAGATTGTAATATTTTCTGTTATACCTTTATGTGGCATGGTTATATGTAGTATAATAAGATAAACTTGGAGTTGTAGAGGTGAGCATTTGGAAGAAAATAGACCTGATTTTAGAGATATAAAATCATTTGAAGAATTTAACAGATACTACTGGTATCGAGAAGAGCTTTCACAAATTTGTAAGCACCTTGGATTAGAATACAGATGTACAAAAAAAGAATTAAATCATATTATAGAACAATATTTTAAGGGAAATAGAGTAGAAAAATTTTTGAGGAAAAGAAACAAAAATCAAACCGAAATAATAACCCTAAATACATCATTACTTGAATGTGGGTTTTCCTTTAATCAGAAATTTCGTGATTATTTTTCAGCTGTAACAGGTGTTAATCCGTT
>OFLV01000108.1_pt1 | contig 10091 bp, 8 predicted proteins | sample 1540901 | NCBI WGS metagenome assembly OFLV01 (sample SAMEA4413050, study PRJEB24355) | metagenome | biome: human; feature: gut; material: faeces | place: United Kingdom | collected 2010
TTCTAAATGGGCAAACTTAATATCTGCTTCATTTTGACTAGCAGCCTTGGTGGACAATCGCAATGTCACCTCTCCCGTCTTAGCATAAGGAGCAATGGTCGGATCGGTCTGATTATCAATTAAATCTCCTAAAAGGGTTACTAATTGACTTTCACCGATACCAAAGAATCGCAAGACTCTTGAATACAATTTTTGACCAGTTGCTAACAGCGGAACCAGCTCATTATTTACCATAGGCTTTAATTCACTAGGCGGTCCGGGGAGAACAACATAAGTCACGCCACCGACTTCAATCACGCCTCCCACCGCAAGTCCGGTTTCGTTTTGGAGAGGAGTCGATCCTTCCACTATCTGAGCTTGCCGATCATTGTTTGGTGTTCGAGCATAATCCGGTCGACTTGCGAAAAAGCAGTCCAATTTCTCCGTAGCCATTCGGTCAAATACCAACCTACGATTTAAGAATTTTGCCAAAGTTTGCTTAGTCAAGTCATCTTCTGTTGGGCCTAATCCTCCAGTTAAGATGACCAAATTACTACGATTTCGAGCAATTTCTAAAATGGATAACAGACGAGCTTCATTATCTCCAACCGCTGTTTGGAAATACACATCTACACCCAGACTCGCTAATTTTTCCGATAAAAATCGGGCATTTGTATTGACAATCTGACCTGTCAGAATTTCAGTACCCACAGCAATAATTTCTGCTTTCATAGAACCTCCTACCTTACTATTCGCAATTGATTTTATTTTATCACAAAAAATCTTAAAAACTTCATTTTAAGAAAAGAATCTGTAAGCAAATTGATAAGACTAAGAATTTTTCAAAAAGAAAAAGTCTGGAATTGCCAGCCTTCTAATTTATAACTATAATTGTGTCACATCAATAATATGATTACCTCGATTATGGGAGTGAGGTAGAACTCATCTTGAAAATTTTTAGTTCGTAATCTCACCTCCGCAAGCTTGCTCAACAGTCTGGGAGACTGTTGAGACGGTGGATAAAGAAAATAAAGTTTTCATCAAAAGTGTTTTTGCGAGCTTGAAAAGCTAATACCCTGAGACTTGCTTCGCATCACCACAAAGCCGTGCTTTGAGCAATCAGCTACTACATCATTGATTTATCGCTTTATATACTTTGAAGTTGGAGACTTTCGCCCCAGCCTCTTCAAAAATGAGGATTAGCTTAGCAAAACTAGGGTTTATATAAAAAAACAGAGAATTTTGTACTGCCTGAGTGCCCTTAGTTTGCTGTGTTAGATAGAATCAAATGTGATAAAATAAAGAAAACAAAACATTTAAGGAGATTTAATGATGTGGGCAGTTTTTGCATTCCTTTCTGCTTTATTTGCAGCACTAACATCTATCTTATATCTTAGCCAAATCGGGATTTCTGGCGTCAATTCTAATCTAGCGACAGCTATTCGGACAGTGGTCGTTGTTTTAATGGCTTGGGGTATGGTCTTTTTGACCAAAGGGCAACTCGGTCTTGCTAACATCAGCAAGAAAAGTTGGATTTCCTTGATTTTATATGGATTGGCGACGGGCGCTTCCTGGCTCTGTTATTACCGAGCATTGCAGGAGGGAGAAGCATCCAAGGTCTTCCTATTGATAAACTTAGTGTTGTCCTCACACTCATTCTTGCTTTTATCTTTCTACACAAGGATTTTACTATGAAATCCTTGATTGGCAGCATTTTGATTACGATTGGAACTTTGGTCATGGTTGTGTAGTGATGTCATATCATCATAAATACAGCAACATTATGAAAAATATAAAACAGTATCGGCCAATAAATATTGCACTGACTGCTCACATAAAAGATAGCAAAGCTCTTAAAATCGTTTGATTATTTTTCTTGCTGAATTAAAATCGCAAGTCTCCTCATGGTCATTGACAAGACCTGCCGCCTGCAGGAAAGAATAGACACAGACTGGTCCTACAAATTCAAAGCCTCGTCTCTTCATATCTTTAGCCAGTTTTTCAGACAACGGAGTCTTTGAGGGCATCTGCTTGTAATCCTTGACAGGATTGTCAATCGGTATAAAGTCTACAAAAGACCAGAGATAATGATCAAAACTGCCAAATTCTGCCTGTATTTTCAGAAAAGCTTGGGCGTTGGCACGTGTTGCATAGATTTTCCGACGATTTCGGACGACGGCAGGATTTTGTAAAATGCCTTCTAACTCCGCATCTGTCATGACTGCCACCTGATGAACATCATAGCCATGAAAAGCTTGTCGGAAGGCTGCTCGTTTATTAAGAATAGTCTCCCAAGACAGTCCTGCCTGATAGGTCTCTAGGCAGAGCAACTCAAATAAAGCCCGCTCATCATGCAAAGGAATCCCCCACTCTTGGTCATGATAAGCGACATATAAAGGGTTATTCTCTTTTGCCCAGCTACATCGTTTCATCTTTTCTCCTTTATTTTACCAGCATTTTGAGGGCAGATTTGATATAGTTTTCCGCGGTATCATTGGTTCCTTCAAAGAATTTCTTAATTTTCTTGAGTTCAGCCGCCTTGTATCCCAGAGCTAGCATGGCTTCCATGGCTTCTTCCAATTCTTTATTGTCACTAGTAGCTGCAACAGCAACTTGCTTAGGAGCAACACCTGTTGCCACAACCTTGCCTTCTAAGTCCAACACCATCTGCTGGGCTGTTTTTTTGCCGATTTTAGGAAATTTTGTCAGATAAGTGATGTTTTTCTGATCAATAGCCTGCACCAAACCGGCATTATCATCGGCAGCGATTATCGCAAGAGCAGAAACAGGTCCAATACCAGAAACCGAAATCAAATTGAGAAAAAGCTGCTTTTCATCCTCTGTGCGAAAACCGTAGAGGAGCTGGGCATCCTCTCTAACCACCTGATGAACAAAAACTTGAATCTCCTGATTGACCTGACCTGAATAGGCATAGGGATTTGCCACATGCAGGATATAGCCAATTTGCCCCACCTCCACTACAATATATTTGGCTGTGATTTTACTTAAAATTCCTTTAAAATATTCGTACATGACTTCTCCTTTTCAACCCTTTTAGTATATCATATTCTGAGCGCAGAAACTGCAAATAAAAGTGCAACCTCCGGTTGACAAAAAGGAAAGCTGGCTATATGTTCAAGTTCTCTCAATCATGGTACAATACAAGTAGAGAAATATGAAAAGAGATTCAGCAAATGCAAATCAATAAACGAATTTTTGAACTGCGAAAGGAAAGAGGCTGGTCTCAGGATCAACTGGCGGAAAAGGTCAATGTCTCCCGGCAGAGCATCTCCAAGTGGGAATCTGCTCAGACCTTGCCGGAAATCGAGAAGGTCATCGAACTGAGCAAAATCTTTCAGGTGACGACGGATTATCTGCTACTGGATCAGGCAGATGAGAAAGAAGCCAGACCCAAGTGGACTACTTCGGAAAGCGAGGGCTATCAACAGGAGGTCAGAAGCTTTGGTCTGGTCAACGTCCTCTATATCCTCTTTCTGGCCATCACCCTCTTCTTTTTCGCAGGAGGACTCTATCTTCCCTGGAATCCATCCCTCATCTTTTTCCTCTTCTTTCTATCTGCCGGCGCAGCCTTAGCCTGCAAGAGGTATCTGACCATCAAGAAAACTTACTTGGACTAGATAACAAACTTTAAAGTAGAAAGTGCTGAACATCAAGAACCCCATTCCTATAGCCAAACATCTTAAATCACTGCTGAAACTCAATTACAGATAAAATCTTAACAACAGAATTATAAGACGCAGTGGTTTGGAGAAGCTTTAGTGACTTTAGTCAATGTAGAGTTTCCCATGCACAATTGATTAGGCACTTTAGTGCCAATCAATCACTGCTGAGTGGACTCTAATACGTTGATAACTCAACTTTTCCAGTCCTTTTGACCCAAGTTTCACTTGACTTTATTTCCAGCCTCGAAGGGTTCCCCAAACCTTTCGAGCTGTGCGGAGGTGGGATGATGAAATCAAGTTTCTACGAAACTACTGATTTCATCGTCCCACTCTCTGTTTTAGAGCTTTTATAAATAGTTTTAATACTTGCCCAATTCTCTCAGGCTAGTATGATTTTCCTGAATCCGACGGAACATTTTTTCCATATCAGATTTGGTGAAGTTGACCAAAACGGGACGACCGTGAGGGCAGTTGTAGGGATTGTCGCATTGTGATAACTGAAAAATCAAATCACGCGCTGAATAGTCATCTAAACTGTGATTGGCTTTAATAGAGCGTTTGCAACTCATCATAATAGCCAGCTCAGCGCGATATTTCTTGATAGAGACTTCCTTGGTTAGAAGCAGCATATCGCACATCTCATAAATACCTGATTCGATTTCCTCTTCCTTAAACCAAATGGGATGTTCACGAAGAATAAATTGATTAGTTCCGTATTCTTCAAGGAAAACACCGACTTCTTCTAAAAGAGTCATTCGTTGTTTCAGACGCAACATATCATCCGCTTGAAAATCAAAGATATTAGGAACCAGGAGCTGCTGCTGACTAGCATCTACATCTCCGATTTTTTCACGATAATATTCGTACTTTACTCGCTCTTGAGCTGCATGTTGGTCAATAATATAAAGACCACCGTTTCCTTGAGCAAAAAGGTAGGTGCCGTGCATTTGCCCGAAATATTCCAATTCTGGAAACGTTGAAGTTTCTTCTCTATTTAGCTTATCTAAAGCTCTCTCTAAGCTCGCCTGATCCAGCTCTGGATGATCTAGTTGATTGTAAGAAGGAGATTGCCTTTCTGCAAATTTGACAGAAGCAGCTTTTGAATTGAGTTCATCTGTATCAGCAGATTGTTGGTCTAATCGGGCAGATTCCTCAAAAGAAGGTTGAGCTTCTGACACTTGTGGTTTCACAAAGAAGTCATTTCTTTCTTTATCGTAATAAAGTCGGTTCTCTTTGAGAGGGAGGCTGGTCTGCTCAGGCTTAATTGCTCGGTTAATGGTTGATTTGGCTAAATTCTCTAATGCGTCCGGAATCAAATCTTGCTCTTTCAAACTTGCAGCAATAGCTTGCGATATCAAGGTCATGAGCTCTCGCTCCTTTGAAATCCGCACTTCTTGCTTGGTCGGGTGAACATTGACATCAGCAAGATATGGGTCAATCCGAATATCAATCACAGCAATCGGGAATCGCCCAACCATGAGCTTACTACCGTAACCATCAAGAATAGCTCGATTGAGCAGGAAATTCTTGATGTAACGACCATTGATGAAAATGGTGATGTAGTTACGATTGGCACGCGTCAACTCTGGTAGACTAATATAGCCTGATACTTCAAAATCCAGATTAGAAGCTGAAATTTCAATCATTTTTTTGGCTGTTGTCAGTCCATAAATGCCAGCAATTGCTTGACGCAGATTTCCTGTTCCTGCTGTCCGTGTCATCTCTTTACCGTCATTAACAAGAGTGAAAGCGACCTCCGGATGAGCCAAGCTCAAACGGTTAATCACATCTACAATGTGAGATAGTTCCGCTTGTTGACTTTTCATATATTTCAAGCGAGCAGGCGTGTTGAAAAAAAGGTCTTCCACTTTGATTTTGGTGCCCCTAGGACAGCTACTTGGCTCTAAAGTCTCAACTTCTCCACCTTGCGCAATCAGAAGCGTTCCATGTGCACCACTACTTGTCGCAGTTTCAATCGTCAAACGTGAAACAGAGGCAATGGATGGAAGTGCCTCTCCCCGAAAGCCCAATGTCCGAATTCGAAAAAGGTCGGCTTGTTTCTTGATTTTACTAGTAGCATGCCGCCGCAAAGCCAAGGAAACCTCCTCATGCTCAATTCCTTCACCATTATCAATGACTTGAATGCTCCTGAGTCCCGCTTCTTCAATCTCAACTATAATCCGAGTAGCACCAGCATCAATGGAATTCTCTATCAACTCCTTGACCACGCTGCTAGGTCGCTCGATGACCTCACCTGCTGCAATCTGATTAGCAAGATTTTCTGGTAGTTCAATAATTTTTGACATAGTTTTCTCCGTAAGTATTCTAGCTATTATTATAACATAAAGCTGTTTTTCTATCAGAAGCCCGATGTGAGGGGAACACACATCGCTTCCTAGAAAGAACCAAATAGACAAGCAAAGCAACCACTTAGGTAAAAGTCCTTGTTTTCCTAGTCGAAATAATGTTTAATAGATTTAGGAAGAAGGAGGTAGTTAGTGACCTCTTGGTATTAACGAAAATCAGCAGCAAACCAACATCTGGAAAGAAGGAATGTTTATTAAAGTTCAATTTCATGTTGACGAAAAGTTTTCAGAGTAAAAAGTCATTATCGAAGCACCGGGTTTGTCAGATACCATTCAGCAACTGCTGAAATTTGCTCAACAACTCGATAAAAACAAAGTTATTCGAGCCAAAAAAGAGGAAGAGATTTACCTATTAGATACTACTGAAATTCAGCGGGTTTATATTGAAAATCGCCAAGTTTGGGCTGAAACAGTAACAGACAATTATCACTTAGGGCTTCCACTTTATCAAGTTTTGGAATTGCTTCCTGCTGATTTTCTACAGATTTCCCAATCTGAAATCATCAATACCAAACAGATTGATCATCTGAAATTGACCGGCAGCGGTCTGATTCAGATTACACTAAAAAACGGTCAGATAACTTATTCATCTCGCCGTTATCTCAAAGCTATAAAGGAGAAATTACAACTATGAAAAAAACATTATTCAGAGATGCTCTAGGAGGCATTGTTATCGGACTCCTCCTATCCGTCATCTTTTCTTACTTTTTTGCACCTGTCTATCATCCGCTCAACCCTTATTCAGCAGTTGGTCTTTGGATGGAACAGCATCATATTCACGGCGCCTTAGTCGTTCTCTATTGCGCAGTAATTTGGAGTCTAATCGGCTTGCTCTTTAGCTTAGGAAAAGAGCTTTTCAAAAAAGATTGGAGCATTCTCAAAGCAACAATCTACCACTATGGGCTTATGATTTTAGGCTTTATCCCTCTAGCTCTATTAGCCGGATGGTTCCCAAGTGAACCCATTTTCATCTTACAGTTGATTTTGGAATTTACTGTTGTTTATCTCATCCTTTGGGCAATCCTGTCTTATCTGACTAAGAAGAAAATTGAGAAAATCAATCATCACTTAAACAAACAAAGCAAATAGCAAGAAATAACCGCTGTGAAAAAACTCACGGCGGTTATTTGAGCCCAACTTAGAATGCAGATTGATAGAAAACGATCATAGCTTACTAAATTGTTGTGGTTTGAAGATTAGACCCTAGCTGCAATTCTGGTATGACATTTCAGCAAATTAAGCTGTTAGTCAGTCACATCCACTATAGCTTCAACATTTTAAAGTTTCTTCTTTATCTCTGCCACAGCCAACATCACTTCCATTGGGGTCATATTATAAATGTCCAACTGGCGCAACTCGTCTAAAATAGGTGATTCAGTTGTTTCTGTAAATAAAGACATCTGCTCAGCCACTTGATTTTTTTCACGAGCATCCGCAGGTAATGTATTAAAGATGCCAAAAGATGGCTTCTCATTTACTTGGCTTTCTAATCGTGTCAATATTTGATCCGCTCTTGTCAACAAATCATTTGGCAAACCTGCAATTTTTGCTACATGAATCCCATAAGATTTATCAGCAGGTCCAACCTCAATCTTATGAAGAAATGTTACTTGACCATCTTTTTCTAGGGTTGCTACATGGACATTTTCTAGTTGTGTCAAGCTAGTTGACAGTTCTGTCAACTCGTGATAGTGAGTCGCAAAAAGTGTCTTAGCTCCTGTCCGATTGTGAATATACTCAATAATAGCTTGAGCAAGCGCCATGCCATCATAGGTGGCTGTTCCTCTTCCTAACTCATCAAAAAGAATGAGTGAATTTTCTGTTGCTTGAGAAATAGCATGGTTCGCTTCCATCATTTCAATCATAAAGGTTGATTGTCCAGAAACCAAGTCATCAGCTGCACCAATTCGAGTAAAGATTGCATCAAAAATCGGCAATTGAGCGCTTTCAGCTGAAACATAAGAGCCCATTTGAGCCATAATCACAACAATCGCTAACTGCCGCATATAAGTTGACTTCCCACTCATATTTGGGCCTGTAATTAGCTGAACATTAACATTCTCATCCATTGAAATGCTATTAGGAATATAGGTTTGTGCACCCATAACTTTTTCTACGACCGCATGCCGCCCTTTATCAATTTGGATAGAGCGCTGCTCAATAAATTCTGGTCTCACAAAGTGTTGCTTTTCAGCTACAGCTGCAAAGCTTTGCAGCACATCAACTGTTGCCATAGTTTGCGCCAAGGATTGCAGGCGTTTGATATATTTACCAGCTTCCTCACGAATGCGCATAAAAATCTCGTATTCCAAATTAGCTGATTTTTCACGCGCTTCCAACATCTCCCCTTCAATACGAGCCAGTTCTTCCGTACCAAAACGCTCTGAATTTTTCAGAGTTGCCTTGCGGAAAAAATGACTGGGAACGTGTTCAAGCTGGGAATTTGTGACATGGAAATAATAACCATCTTTTTTATTGTAATCAATCTTCAGGTTGTTAATTCCACTAGCTTCTCTTTCTTTCGCCTCAATATCTGCAATCCAGCTCGTTCCATCTCGTATAACCACTCGATATTTATCCAAGGTTTCATCAAAACCTGTTTTAATAATATTACCCTCTGTAATGACATTTGGAGCATCCGGCGAAATTGCTGACTGAATTAAGGACGCCAGTTCAGGAATTTCATCCAATTTTGCAATCAAATCTTCCAAAACTGGGCTATCAATTCCTTTTAAAATTCCCTTAATTTGTGGCACATGACTCAATGTCGCAGCAAGTTGTAATAGATCTTTCGGATTGGTCTTGCCAAACGAAACCCGACTGGCTAAACGCTCAATATCATACACTCCTTTGAGACTGTCTGATAAGTCACTGCGCTCAAAGAAATGATCTAAAAAGACTTGCACTACATCCTGCCGCTTGACGATCCGCTCTTTATCAATCAACGGACGTTGAATCCACGCTCTCAACAATCGTGTTCCCATAGCTGTCTTAGTCTCATCCATCAGCCAATAAAGGCTCCCGTGCTTCTTTCCTGTTCGAGCATTCTCTATTAAATCCAGACTTGCCATAGTTGAGTAGTCCATCTGCAAGAAATCTTTGATTTCATAATGATGAACTTGTTTCAAATGACTAAGCTCACGTAGCTGCGTTTTATGAACATACTGTAATAACTTTCCAGCTACTTGGCGCTCTAGCGGCGACAAGTCCTTTCCTAGTAGCTGAACATCATCAAATGTAGTTTCTACTTGCGATAAAAGGAGATTCATTTGAGTCTCCAATACTTGGCGCTCCATTTCAGACAATTCATACCCTAAGACCACTTCACGCGCTCGCAGGTTTCGGATTTCTCCACAGACTATGTTAAAGTCACTAAGACTTGTGACCTGAAATTCACCCGTTCCCACATCCATATAAGCCAGTCCATATATACCTGACAGCTTATCCAAAGCCACTAAAAAGTTATTCTGACTGTCTGGTTTTGAAGAATCAACTACTGTCCCCGGCGTAATCACCTGTACTACTTCGCGTTTGACTACTCCAACCGCTTTTTTAGGATCTTCCATTTGCTCTGCAATCGCAACTTTATAGCCTGCTTCAATTAAAACATCAATGTATTGCTGCACTGAATGGTAAGGAACTCCTGCCATTGGGATTGGATTTTCCGAGTTTTTATTGCGACTAGTCAGAGCAATCTCTAAAATCTGTGCCGCATTGGTCGCATCATCATAGAATAATTCATAAAAATCTCCCATGCGAAACAACAAAAAAGCATCTGGATAATCTTTTTTTATATCTAAATACTGTTGCATTCCTGGAGATAGTTTTTCTTTTGTCATTCTCATCCTTTCTGTTGGTTAATAGTGATAAGAGTGGGATAGAAATCAATAGTTTCGTAGAAACTTGATTTCTATCCCACATCCACATAGCTGGAGTAGGACAAAACTCATCTTGAAAATTTTCAGTTCGTAGTCTCACTCCCGCAAGGTTGCTCAACAGTCTGGAAGACTGTTGAGATGGTGGATAAAGAAAACAAAGTTTTTGTCAAAGGTGTTTTTCCGAG
>OFLV01000111.1_pt1 | contig 9776 bp, 10 predicted proteins | sample 1540901 | NCBI WGS metagenome assembly OFLV01 (sample SAMEA4413050, study PRJEB24355) | metagenome | biome: human; feature: gut; material: faeces | place: United Kingdom | collected 2010
TTTTTTTTAATGATCCGGAGACCACCGATATCTACATTCTTTACCTATACGACGCTCGTCCGATCACTAATCAAAATCGATTTTCCTTTTGCTTTCTCATCTGCCAATAACTGAATCAAATCTGCAATCGCAACAGGATCCAATCCCAAAAAGGGTTCATCGACAATATAAAGACTTGGATCCACTGCATAGGCGCAAATAATCATGACCTTTTGCTTCATCCCTTTTGAAAACTGGGTCGGGAACCAATCTAATTTTTCAGCCAAACGAAATCGTTCCAACAAAGGCTGGACGCGCACCATGACCTGATCCATGTCTAAATCATAGGCCATAGCTACGGTTTCGATATGCTCTCTCAAGGTTAATTCTTCATATAGGCTAGGGGTTTCTGGAATATAGCCGATTTTTTTACGATAGTCTGTTGGAGCTTCTGGAAGACTCAAGCCGTCAATCCGTACTTCCCCAGCATAAGGATGCAGGAGACCAATAATTTCATTAATCGTGGTTGACTTCCCAGCTCCATTAAGTCCAATCAAACCAATCAGTTGGCCATCCGGAACTGAAAAACTCACCTCTTTCAGGACAGGGATGTTGACATAGCCCCCTGTCAACTTGTTGATTTCTAACATATTTTCTCCGATTTCTGGTATAATGTTCTTATATTATAACAAAATTTAGTCTAAATGAGGTGTATTTATGGTTGATGATTGTATTTTTTGTAAGATTATAGCTGGCGACATTCCTTCCTCCAAAGTCTATGAGGACGAGGAAGTCCTCGCATTTTTGGACATCTCTCAGGTTACACCAGGTCATACGTTAGTGGTTCCAAAAAAACACGCTCGCAACCTCTTAGAGATGGACGAAACCGCCACAGCTCAACTATTTGCACGTGTTTCTAAAGTTGCTAAAAAAGTAGAAGCTGCTACCCAAGCTAAGGGAATGAATATCATCAGCAACATGGAAGAAGTTTCTGGACAAACCGTATTTCACACACATGTCCACATTATCCCTCGCTATTCCGATCAAGATGAGCTTGCCATTTCATTTACTGAACACGAGCCTAATTTTGAACAACTAGCAGTTCTCGCAGAAACCATCAAAAACAGTTAAAAAGGAGGCCATATGAAACTCAAAAATCTCTTTTGGTTTGCAACAGGAGCTAGCATTAGCTACCACCTAGTAAAAAACCGCAAAGAAATTAAAACAGAGGTGACTGAATCCAGCCAATTGGTCAAGGGAATTCAAGATAACCTAGCAAAAATCCAACGCAATCTGGATATTATCCAAGACCAAAAGACCAATCTTCAAGAATTGGTAACGGATTTCCAATACAAAACCAAACTATTTAGTCAACAAGCAACAGCTTCTCTAAAAGAAATTCAAGACATCTGGCAACCAAGTAAAAACGATTGAGAAAACTCAATCGTTTTTTTCTTATTCTGAAGGCACCGTAGGTGTCACACTGCTCGACTCTGTAGCTGCAGGAGCAACTGGTGTCACTGGTGCAACAGAACTTTGAGGCGTCACCACTCCCGTATCCTGGGTCGATGGTACAACTGGTAGTTGGTTAAACTCTTGGTAAACAGGTGCTTCCCCAGATGCTGGAACTGGATTTTCAGTTTGAGAAGAAGAAGACTTCAAATCTTCATCTCCATCTAATAGGTAAGCATTGGTTTTCAATGTTTTGATTTCTTTTAGTCCCAAAGCTTTGCGGATGATATTTTGAATTTTCAAGAGATGTTTTGAAGTGACAATCTGATAACTTCCGCCATCTGCTAAGGTGGCATCTTCTCCTTTCAACTGGTACTGATGAATCGTTGAAAGGGCGTCTTTATACCCTAGCAATTGAAGAAGACTATTACTGTCAAGCGCTATGTTGGTTTGCATATTGTCACTAACAGACTCAATGATTCCTTTGTAGTGACTCAAACTATTGAGGCTTAAAACTTTCTCAACAATCTTTTTGATCACTTCACGTTGGCGTTTTTGACGTCCATAGTCTCCTTCTGGGTCTTGGTAGCGCATGCGTGAATAAACGAGAGCTTGGTCCCCATTAATCTCCTGACGTCCTGGTGCGATCTTAGCCGTATATTCTGGCTCATTTTCCTCGATCGAGATATCGAAGTCAAATGGATTGTTAACCGTGATACCACCAACCTTATCCACTAATTGAACCAATCCCTTCATATTGATCATGACATAGCGGTCAATATGGATATTCAAAAGATCTTGAATGGTCTTAATGGCTAACTTGGCACCACCTTGAGCATAAGCCGAATTCAATTTTGCTTGGACCGTTTCGCCATCTGAAGTAATATTGGTTAGGATATCTCTTTCCAAGCTCGTCATGGTTGTTTCTTTTGTTTGAGGATTGACAGTCACCAAAATCATGGTATCACTATTGCCGGCCCAAGGATCTTCCCGAGAACCGCTACCTGTATCAACCCCCATCAAAAGGATAGTCATCGGCTTGTTTTCTGCAATGACATTGGTCTCATTTCCAAAGCCTTTATAGGTCTTACTGAGAGTCCCAGTCGTTTGGTTTAGGATGGTAAGGCCATAGGCCCCAATCCCAATCACTGTTACCGTCAATAAGCTCAAAAACATCAAAATAATTTTTTTAACCATTTAGAATCTCTCTCTAATCTATCAGTTTCCCCATAAGGTAAACATCTAAGAATTCTCCTTCAGCTGAACAAGCTCCACGAGCTTGACAACCTTCGATCTCAAAACCTAACTTTTTATACAGGTGAACTGCTCGTTCATTGCGCACTTGGACATTCAAGACTAGTTTCCTAAGAACACCCGTCGAGTGCGCCCACTCAATTCCTTCTTCCAACAAGATCTGTCCAAGTCCTTGATTCCAATAAGTTTTTCGAACCACAATAAAGACATCACCAATATGCCGAACAGACCGTTGAGAAGCTGCAGTGATATTTAACAAAGCTGCCAGTTCCTGATCTAGAAATAGCAAGAGGCAAATCCGATTTTCCGCCATTTCTTGCACCATTAGAAATTGCTCTATGTCTGCTGGAGAAATTCCAATTCCAGCTTCATCTAGCGTCATGTAATCTGACTCTTTCCCAACTTGATTTAAGAAATCAACGACAAGAGCCGCGTCTGCACTTTCAGCTTGCCGAATTTCTACTGTCACTTCCTTTTCCTTAGTCATCGGTTTTTTCCACCTGCTCAAAGGATGCCAGTAAAGCTTCTGCACGCGCTCCATGAGCTTCAAAAGCTAACTCTCGACCATCTTCTAATTTTCGGATAAAAATTTTTAGATAAGCATCCGAGAGACTCGGCTCAATCAGCTCTCCCCATTCAATAATGGTCGCCCCATCTCCAAATAGAAAATCATCTAAATCAATAGAATCTGGATCATTCCCAATCCGGTAAACATCCAAATGGTATAAAGGCAAGCGGCCTTCGTATTCACGAACAATGGTATAGGTCGGGCTTTTAATCATCTGATCAATCCCTAACCCCTTTGCAATTCCTTTGGTAAAGGTCGTTTTTCCTGCTCCTAGATCACCTGATAAGATAATCACGTCTTGCTTTTCTAAGAGTTTTCCTAGCTGTTTTCCTAGAGCGATCAGCTCCGTTTCATTATGACTAATCATTTCTCTATTATACCAAACTTTTTAAAAATCTGCTCTTTCTTTTAGAAATTGTTCGACTCCGGTTTGTTTTTGAGAAAAAGGAATCAAAGAAAACAGGAAATTCTCCCATTCATTCCCTCAATCCATCTAAAAAGGAATGGGAGACAACTCCCATTCCTTTTTGGCACTTTTCTGATACTTAATTCAAGGCCATGCTAACGTAGTTTAAAATAAAGAGAACATCTAGGATCCAAATCATGCTGTGCACTTCTTTGGCTTGTCCTTTAACCACTTTCACCAAGCTATAGGTGATAAATCCAGCAGCGATCCCTTGTGTAATCGAGTAGCTGAAGCCCATAAAGATAGAGGTGAAGAAAGCAGGAACTGCTTCTGACATATCTTCCCAATGGATATTTTTCAAGCCACTCAACATCATGATCCCAACAACAATCAAAATTGGGGCTGTAGCAGCGGTCGGTACAATCGCCAACAAAGGACTAAAGAGACTTGAAATAGCAAAACAGATCGCTACAACCAAGGCTGTCAAACCAGTGCGTCCACCAGCTCCAATACCAGCTGCAGATTCAACATACGTCGTTACGTTTGAAGTTCCTGCAATAGCTCCGACTGAAGTCGCTACAAGGTCTGAATAGAGGGCCTTATCTAATTTCGCTGATTGATGGTTTTCCCCATTTGTCGCAACAATCCCAACTTTTTCACCCGTACCGATTAAAGTTCCGATTGTATCAAAAATATCAGTCAAGGAGAAGGCTAAGATGGCCATTAAGGTCTCAGGCAAACGAGACATATTGGAAATCAAAGAACCCAATCCTTTCGATCCTAAAGCTTGACCAAAGATCTTGCCTAAATCATTAAAGGCAGCTCCTAGATGATTACTTGCAAAGTCGATTTTAGTGATATCAACCACATGGATGAGAATTCCAAGCACAGTCGTTGCTAAGATAGAAAGGATAATCCCTCCCTTAATCCCTTTGACAACAAAGAAAATAGTAATCGCAAGACCAACAAGAGCCAAGAGGACAGCCGGATTGTTAAAATCAACCAATCCAGGAACAGCAGATGCATTGGCTGAGATCGTTGCATTCGCCTTATCTGCTCCTTCTCCAACCACTGTATAGGTATGAGGGTCAATCGTGAATTTCAAAAATCCCGCATTCTTAATTCCAACATAGGCCAAGAAAATCCCGATCCCAGCTGAAATAGCAGAGCGAAGAGCGGTCGGAATCGATTCGATGATCATCTTCCGAACATTTGTCAATGTGATAATCAATGAGATCACACCACAAATGAAGACCATTCCCAAAGCTTCCTGCCATGAGTAGCCCATACCAAATACAACGGTAAAGGTAAAGAAGGCATTCAAGCCCATCCCAGGTGCTTGTGCATAAGGTAAATTGGCATAAAAAGCCATCATCAAGGTTCCGACAACGGATCCAATAATCGTTGCAAGGAAGACTCCTTGAGCTGGCATACCTGTTTGTGACAACATTTGAGGGTTTACGAAGAGGATATAACTCATCGCAAAAAAGGTTGTCAAACCAGCAAGAACCTCTGTTCGAACAGTGGTTCCATGTTCTGAAAGTTTAAAAAACTTATCCATTTCAGAATAAACTCCTTTTTCATCATTCTCGCTCCCAATCAATTTGCGAACGTTATTTCTATTTTACCAAAAGATCTTTCGCCTTTCAAGAAATCCTACTTCTCTTCTCGATTTTTGAGCGCTTTTCCGATTTTTCTGATATAATGGTCTCATTCTTCTCGAAAGGAACTGAAATATGCATAAAAAGATGATCGCTCTAGATCTAGACGGCACTCTCTTAAATTCCGAAAGCAAATTGAGCGACTTTACCATTGATACGATAAAAAAAATTAGTGCTCTTGGCCATAAAGTCATTATTACAACAGGCCGCCCCTACCGTATGGCACATACCTATTACAAACAACTAGAGCTAGATACTCCGATGATCAATTTTAACGGCTCCCTTACGCATCTACCTGAGAAAAAATGGGGGGATGAACAATGTTTGACTTTAGATAAAAAATACCTGCTAGATATGGTCGCTAACCGGGATACCATCCAAGCGGACTTTATAGCAGGCGAATACCGCAATAAATTCTTTATTACCGATCCAAATGAGCACGTTGCAGACCCTAAATTATTCGGTATTGAATCTTTCCAACCAGAAAATCAATTCAATCCCGAGCGGGTAACGAGCGACCCAAACTGTATCCTCTTTCAAACGAAAGCGGAAGACAAATATGCTCTGGCAGATGAAATGAATCGGCATTATGACTACAATCTGTCTATCAATACTTGGGGTGGTCCCTTAAATATTTTGGAATGCAATCCAAAAAATGTGACCAAAGCATCCGCTCTAACCTACCTTCTGGATAAACTCAATATGGATCAGAAGGATTTGATTGCCTTTGGAGATGAGCACAATGATACTGAGATGCTAGCTCTTGCTGGTTATGGATACGCCATGAAAAATGCCAGCTCCATCCTTCTCCCCTATGCAGACTCCATCACTGATTTCACGAATAATGAAGATGGTGTCGCGCGCCAACTCATTCAATTATTCTTATAAAACTAACAGACATGAGTTATCCCCTCATGTCTTTTTCTGCGCCAAATCCTTAATCGGTTAATCAATACCGCCCCTTTTTTCCATTTTTTTCATTGCCTCGTCATCTGGTTTGTGATATTATTAACATAGTTATTAAAGAAGCGCTTTCAAAAATTTTAAACCGCTTCTCGTTCACTTAAGGAGGAACAAAATGAAAGCTGTTGTTGTAAATCCAGAAGGTACTGGTGTTGAAATCGTTGCAAACAAAGACATGCGTCCACTTGAAACAGGGGAAGCTCTTGTTCAAATCGAATACTGTGGTGTCTGCCACACTGACTTGCACGTTGCTCACGGAGACTTCGGTAAAGTTCCAGGCCGTGTTCTTGGACACGAAGGAATCGGTATTGTTAAAGAAGTTGCTCCAGATGTCAAGAGCCTAAAAGTTGGGGATCGTGTCAGTGTCGCATGGTTCTTCGAAGGATGTGGAACTTGTGAATACTGTACAACTGGTCGTGAAACTCTTTGCCGTACTGTAAAAAATGCTGGTTACTCTGTTGATGGAGGGATGGCTGAACAATGTATCGTTACTGCAGATTACGCAGTGAAAGTACCTGAAGGATTAGATCCAGCCCAAGCATCTTCTATTACGTGTGCAGGTGTTACCACTTATAAAGCCATCAAAGAAGCCAAAGCTGAACCAGGACAATGGATTGTTATCTATGGAGCTGGTGGACTAGGAAACTTGGCTGTTCAATATGCTAAGAAAGTCTTCAACGCACATGTCATCGCTGTCGATATCAACAATGATAAACTAGAATTGGCGAAAGAAGTTGGTGCAGACTTTGTCATCAACGGTCGCGAAGTTGAAGATGTCCCAGGATTGATTAAAGAAAAAACAAATGGTGGAGCTCACTCTGCTGTCGTAACAGCTGTTTCTAAAGTAGCTTTCAACCAAGCAGTAGATTCTGTTCGTGCAGGCGGCCGCGTGGTTGCAGTTGGTCTTCCTTCTGAAATGATGGATCTCAGCATTGTGAAAACTGTATTAGATGGTATCCAAGTCATTGGTTCTCTTGTAGGAACTCGTAAAGACTTGGAAGAAGCCTTCCAATTTGGTGCAGAAGGCTTGGTAGTCCCTGTCGTTCAAAAACGTCCAGTAGAAGATGCTGTCAAAGTCTTTGACGAAATGGAAGCCGGAACCATTCAAGGACGTATGGTACTTGACTTTACAAACTAAACAACTGAACCTACAGGACTAGCCCAACTGGGCTAGTCTTTTTGAGTGCTCTCAATCACTCTCATATACAATTTGTTATATATTTATTTTTGTTTTCGAGAATATCGTTTGATTCTCGGAAACTTTTCATTGAGAACAAAATCCTATAAAACATATCTATTATTGATTTTTTAAGCATCAACAAGTAATAAACAAAATTCATTCAAGAGCATTCTTTTTCTATCTAACGATGATTTAATATAATAAATCAATGTTTTTACATCGAGATTTTGATAGAAAAATTGACTTAAGTGTGGAAACGATTTATAATAAAGTAGCTTAAAGTTTTCTTAAACTGAAAGTCAAACAAATTTTATAAGGAGGAATGTCAATAATGAGTATTGGTATCATTATTGCTAGCCACGGTGAATTTGCAGCTGGAATCCACCAATCCGGCTCGATGATCTTTGGGGATCAAGAGAAAGTTCAAGTGGTTACGTTCATGCCAAGTGAAGGCCCGGATGATCTCTATGCTAAATTTAATGCAGCTGTTGCCGCATTTGATGCAGAAGATGAAGTCTTGGTTTTGGCTGACCTTTGGAGTGGTTCTCCATTTAACCAAGCAAGTCGCGTCATGGGAGAAAATCCAGATCGTAAATTTGCGATCATCACAGGATTGAACCTTCCGATGTTGATTCAAGCTTATACAGAACGTTTGATGGATGCAAATGCCGGCGTTGATCAAGTCGCTGCAAACATCATCAAGGAAGCAAAAGACGGTGTCAAAGCCCTTCCAGAAGAATTGAATCCTGTTGAAGAAGCTAGTACTGCCGCTGCTGCTCCTGTAGCCCAAGCTGCTATTCCAGAAGGAACGGTTATCGGAGATGGAAAACTCAAGATTAACCTTGCCCGCTTAGATACACGTCTTCTTCATGGACAAGTCGCAACTGCTTGGACACCTGATTCAAAAGCCGATCGGATCATTGTTGCTTCAGATTCTGTTGCCAAAGATGAACTCCGTAAGGAATTGATCAAACAAGCGGCACCAAATGGTGTGAAAGCAAACGTTGTCCCAATTCAAAAATTGATCGACGTTGCTAAAGATCCACGTTTTGGAAATACCCATGCTTTGATCTTATTTGAAACACCTCAAGATGCTCTTCGCGCCATCGAAGGTGGTGTTCCGATTAAAACCTTGAACGTTGGTTCAATGGCCCACTCAACTGGTAAAACCATGGTTAACAATGTGTTGTCAATGGATAAAGATGATGTGGCTACATTTGAAAAAATGCGTGATCTTGGAGTTGAATTTGACGTCCGTAAAGTGCCAAATGACTCTAAGAAAGATTTGTTTGACTTAATTAACAAAGCTAACGTTCAATAATCGATTACTTACGAAAGGATTTTAAACATGTCTATTATTTCTATGGTATTAGTGGTCGTTGTTGCCTTCTTAGCAGGTCTTGAAGGTATCCTTGACCAATTCCAATTCCACCAACCCCTTGTTGCTTGTACCTTAATCGGTTTGGTAACAGGTAACTTGACTGCTGGCATTATGCTTGGTGGTTCACTTCAATTTATTGCACTTGGCTGGGCAAACATTGGTGCCGCAGTTGCACCCGATGCTGCCCTTGCATCTGTCGCTGCTGCCATCATCATGGTACTTGGGGGAGACTTCAGTACAAAAGGAATCGCTGTCGCTCAAGGTGTCGCTATTCCACTTGCAGTTGCTGGTCTTTTCTTGACCATGATCGTCCGTACCCTTTCCGTTGGTTTGGTTCACACTGCCGACGCTGCTGCTAGAAAAGGGGATATCAAAGGTGTAGAACGCGCTCACTTTGTGGCCCTTCTTCTTCAAGGTCTTCGTATCGCCATTCCTGCAGCCCTCTTGTTGATGATTCCTGCTGAAACTGTCAAAACTGCTCTTGAACAAATGCCAAAATGGCTCTCTGATGGAATGCAAATCGGTGGTGGTATGGTTGTAGCCGTTGGTTATGCCATGGTTATCAACATGATGGCGAGCCGTGAAGTATGGCCATTCTTTGCCATCGGTTTTGCTCTTGCAGCCGTTAGCCAATTAACTTTGATCGCTCTTGGAGCAATTGGTGTTGCCCTTGCCTTGATCTACCTTACTCTTTCTAAGAAAGGTGGCAATGGAGGTGGCGGTGCCGCTACTTCTAACGATCCAATTGGCGACATTCTCGAAGAAGATCGGAAGAGCGTCGTGTAGGGGTGTAGATCTCGGTGGTCGCCGTATCATTAAAAAAAAAAGTATTGTTATGGTGTTATGTAGCTGAAATATAAAAACAAAAAACAAACCGACCAAGAACAGTAATCACACTACCTTAGAAAGCAACAACAAAAACAACAAACAAC
>OFLV01000133.1_pt1 | contig 8832 bp, 9 predicted proteins | sample 1540901 | NCBI WGS metagenome assembly OFLV01 (sample SAMEA4413050, study PRJEB24355) | metagenome | biome: human; feature: gut; material: faeces | place: United Kingdom | collected 2010
AATGTTAGTCTCTAAATAATTCATTTTCTTCATTGTTTATTGATACGTTGTGTTTGGAAGTAGCAATGTTTTGTATTGATGCATTATTCTCACTATAATATAAAGTCGTTTATATTTTAATGCAACGGGAACAACAGAAATATAAAATCTTTCTCGACAAGAAGCTCTTTCAATGTTCTAAAAAAGGAGATGCAGATCCAGAATCGAACTCAGCTTTGAAATTTGTTATTGAACGTGCGAAACAAGCGCAAGTGCCAAAGCATGTCATTGACAAAGCACTGGATAAGGCAAAAGGAAATACAGACGAAACCTTTACAGAGGGGCGTTATGAAGGGTTTGGACCAAATGGTTCTATGCTCATCGTTGATACACTAACTTCAAATGTCAACCGTACGGCAGCCAATGATCGCTCTGCCTTTGGTAAAAACGGTGGAAATATGGGAGCAAGTGGCTCAGTGTCTTATATGTTTGATAATAAAGGTGTGATTGTGTTTGCAGGAGACGATGCAGATAGTATCTTTGAACAACTGTTAGAAGCAGATGTAGACGTAGATGATGTAGAAGCAGAAGATGGAAGCATTACAGTTTATACAGCACCAACAGATTTGCACAAGGCCTTGACTGCTCTCCGTGAATCTGGTGTAGAAGAATTCCAAGTCACCGAATTGGAAATGATTCCGCAATCTGATGTGACCTTATCAGGTGAAGACTTAGAAACATTTGAAAAATTGTATGCTGTGTTAGAAGATGACGAAGATGTCCAAAAGATTTATACAAATGTAGAAGGATTTTAATAGTGAAGAAAGAGGTGCTTAGATACTCTTCTGAGCTTAAAAAGCAAATGAAGAGTCCGACAGCTACTGCGTCAAGAGTTTTTTACTAATACAGATTGAGACTGAGATAATTTTGTCCCAGTCTCTTTTTTTGTTACTTACTAATCTCTCAGTGTTTTTTAAGAAATTTAGTTATAAGACCGTAACGTAAATATGTTGAGCTAGTATCTTCTTTACTTTGATAGAGTAGATATGAAGTTTAGTAGAAAAGGTGGCTAGCTAATAATATGTAGTTGAAGAGTGAGGTTGTTTTCCAAGACTGCTTGTTGTAGCTTAGTTTATTCTAAAAATTCAAATAAGGAGCGTAAAAACAGACAAACCAGTGATAAACTATAAGTTGAGAGAAGTAAACTATTGGTCGATTGAGTTTGTAAGAAAAGGTGCTACAATATAATTAGCAAATGGAGGGAGGAAAAATCTAATGAAAAAACAAACACTAGGTATGATGATTTCATCATTAAGGAAAGCAAAAGGGATGACACAATTAGAACTGGCTGAAAAGATGGGGTCACTGATAAGGCTGTTTCAAAATGGGAAAGAGATTTATCCTATCCAGATATTAATACCATTCCTAAATTAGCAGACCTGTTTGATACATCGGTAGATGAGCTGATGCAAGGACAGACAGTGATGAAAGAAAACAAGAAAAATAGAAAATCTGATATTGTTGACACCGTGTTGAGAGGACTTGGAGTAGCCATGGGGATTGTTGTAGTGGTTTTATCTGCTTTAGGAAAAGTGGACACTAAGGCTGCACTGACAATGCTTGGACTTGGTTTAGCCAGCCTTTTCTATCTCCTCACTAAAGGATAGAAACGAATGAGAATAATTGTTAAAGGCGTTGGTGAAATAACTATCGCCTTTTCTGGTAAGTTTTCATATTCAGGTCATCTAGAGATTTTACATGGGGTTATATTACAATGGTAATAAGATTCTCGCAAGCGTCTGGGAACAGGGAAAAAGAGGAGGGGAAAATGGACGCTTTTAAGCATATCAATCCTAAGTTTTTAGTATGGTAAAGAATTATTCGGGTGCACAATTTGTCAAAGACCTTGTAGCTAGATTATCGTGGCAATTATTGCCTTACCATTGTCAATTGCTTTAGCGATTGTTTCGAGGGTCAATCCAGAGCAAGATCTTTATACAGCTGTTGTAGTTGGTTTTTTCATTCCCTTTTTTAGGTGGGAGTCGTGTTCAGATTGGTGAACTAATAGCTATTTTGTTGTTATCATTTATGGAATTATTGCGCAGTACGGTCTATCTGGTCTAACAGTGGCTACTTTCTTAGCTGGTCTAATGATCATCGGTGTGGGTTTGTTGCATTTTGGTGACCTGATTAAATTTATTTCAAAGACCATCACGGTTGGATTTGCCCTTGGAATAGCCGTTAGAATCATCGTTGGACAAATCAAGGACTTATTTTGTCTGAACAAGGTAAAAATGTCTTAATTCTTCGTATGCGCAGTGTGTCTGCAATGGATATTTCGGGATTGGATGCTCTTGAAGAGATCCTTGGCAAATGTCAACGAACAACCTTACCATGTCATGGAAAAAGCAAGCTTTATTGATAGAGTTGGTGCAGACAACTTTTGTGCTAATATTGATGTCGCTTTAACGCGCGCAGCTAGTTTAGAAAAGTAATTGAGTTTTCCACTATTCGTCAAATGTATCAATGTTTGGTAAAAATCGGATTTCGTTTAGCTCTACTTGATAAAGAAAATCTATCACTTTGATAAAAATCAAATAATAGTCAAGAAGGAAAATATTTGATATGATAGGATTTATCTTAATGAAAGAGGTTATGTAGGAATATGAAAAAAGTATTGAAATACTCTTCTTTAGTCGCTCTTGGATTTTTAACAGCAGGAATGTTAGCAGCGTGCTCTAATTCAAAGTCAGCTACTTCATCTGGGAAAACGGAAGTCAAAGTTGCAACGAATGCTTCACCCAAACCATTTAACTATGAAGAAAATGGTAAATTAACAGGTTATGAAATCGAAGTAGTTCGTGCAATCTTCAAAGATTCTGACAAATACAAGGTAAAATTTGAAACAACAGAGTGGTCAGGTATTTTCGCTGGTCTGGATAGTGATCGCTACAAAATGGCGGTCAACAATATCAGCTATACAAAAGAACGTGCAGGAAAGTATTTGTATGCAGCTCCAACTGCTAAAAATCCAAACGTTTTAGTGGTGAAAAAATCTGATAAAAGCATTCAATCGCTGGATGATATTGGTGGTAAAACAACAGAAGTCGTACAAGGGACAACGACTGCCGCACAATTAGAAAAATACAATCAAGCACATGCTAACAATCCAACAAAAATTAGCTATACAAAAGCGGATTTTCAACAAATTATGAGCCATTTAAACGATGGAAAGTTTGATTATAAGATTTTTGATAAAATCGGTGTTGAAACAGTCATTAAAAATCAAAAACTGGACAACTTGAAAGTGATTGATTTACCAAGTGATCAACAACCTTATGTTTATCCGCTTTTAGCAAAAGGACAAGATGAGTTGAAAACATTTGTTAATAAGCGCATTCAAGAGTTGTATAAAGACGGAACTCTGGAAAAATTATCCCAAAAATTCTTTGGTGGTAGTTACTTGCCAGCTGAAGCAGATGTGAAATAAGAAAATGAAAAGCTAGCTGGTTTTCTTACAAAAATAGTTATAGTTGATAACTATACCCTTTGTTATGAAATAACAATTTGTCAATCAGCTAAATATGTGCGATACTATTTTCATAAGATTTTTAAAGGAGACAGAAAATGAAATTAAAAAAATGGTTTGGAATAACAGCTCTAGCATCTGCAGCAGTGATTGGTTTAGCAGCTTGTGGTTCAGGAAATAAAAGTGATAACGCCAAAACGGTTAAGATTGGTGTGATGACAAAGAGCGACTCAGAAGAAAAACGCTGGGACAAGATCCAAGAATTGTTGAAAAAAGACAATATTAAATTGGAATTTACAGAATTTACGGACTACTCGCAACCAAATAAAGCAGTTGCTGATGGTGCAGTGGATATCAATGCTTTCCAACATTACTATTTCTTGAACAATTGGAACAAGGAAAACAAGCAAGACTTAGTCGCAGCTGCTGAAACTTATATCTCACCCATTCGTCTCTACTCTGGTACCAAAAATGGAAAAAATAAATATACAAAAGTAGACCAAATTCCAAATGGTGCAGAAATTGCAGTTCCAAATGATGCGACAAATGAAAGTCGGACGCTTAATTTATTACAATCTGCAGGATTGATTAAATTAGACAAGTCTGGAAATGAATTGGCAACTGTGGCAAATATCAAAGAAAATCCGAAAAAATTGAAAATTACAGAATTGGATGCTAGTCAAACAGCTCGCTCATTGACTTCAGTAGATGCAGCCGTTGTAAACAATACATTTGTAACAGAAGCAAAATTGGACTATAAAAACGCTTTGTTCATTGAACCAAAAGATAAAAATTCAAAACAATGGTTTAATATCATTGCAGCCAAAAAAGATTGGGAAAAATCTTCAAAAGCCGATGCCATTAAAAAAATCATCAAAGCTTGCCATACAGATGAAGTGAAAAAAGTGGTTGAAGAAACATCAGATGGCTTAGACCAACCAGTTTGGTAATCTTGATTCTATTAGCTGTAGTTCAGTCTAAAAACTCAGTTGGTAATTCCAACTGAGTTTTGTCGCCATTTCTATGAGGAGAAAAGATGACATTTTCAAGTGAAGAAGAACAAATTAAAAGATTTGAAGAGGATATGGTGGCACAAGACTATATTGCCGTTTTACGGGCGTTGATTGCTAAAAAATCAATCTTCGCTCAACAAGTCGGTTTACAAGAAGTTGCTGCTTATCTGAAAGAAATTTTTACAAAAGCTGGTGCAGAGGTGGAATTAGATGAAAGCTATACAGCGCCATTTGTGATAGCAACATTTAAAAGTCAGAATCCAACAGCTAAGACAATTATTTTTTACAACCATTATGATACAGTTCCGGCAGATAGTGATCAAATTTGGACAGATGATCCGTTCACTCTATCTATTCGGGATGGTAGTATGTATGGTCGTGGAGTCGATGATGATAAAGGGCATATTATCGCACGTTTGACGGCTGTTCAAAAGTATTTACAAAAGCATAAGAGTTTGCCTGTCAATGTCATTTTTATGATGGAAGGAGCAGAAGAGTCTGCTTCGGTTGATTTAGAGAAATATCTAGAGAAACACAAATCTCTTCTACATGGAGCAGACCTGTTGGTTTGGGAGCAAGGAATTAAAAATTCTTTAGGTCAACTTGAAATTTCTGGCGGAAACAAAGGAATTGTGACCTTTGATATGAAGGTCCAAAGTGCGGAAGTGGATATTCATTCTAGCTTTGGTGGTGTGATTGATTCAGCTTCTTGGTACTTGTTGAACGCCCTTGCTAGCTTGAGAGGTAAGGATGGACGTATTCAGGTAGAAGAACTTTATGATCAAGTAATCGCACCTAATCAACGAGAGTTAGCTTTAGTAGAACAATACGCTCAACGCAGTCCAGAAGAAGTACAAGCTATTTATGGTTTGGAATTACCTTTATTACAAGAGGAGAAAAAAGCTTTTTTAAATCGAATTTTCTTTGAACCATCTTTGAATATTGAAGGAATTACTTCTGGTTACCAAGATCAAGGAGTGAAGACGATTCTTCCGTCAGAGGCTTCAGCAAAAGCAGAAGTTCGTTTAGTGCCAGGACTGGAACCACATAGAGTGTTAGAACTGATTCGCAAACAACTCGACAAAAATGGTTTTGATAAGGTAGAATTAGTTTATACTTTGGGAGAAATGAGCTATCGTAGTGATATGAGTGCACCGCCGATTTTAAATGTCATTGAACTAGCTAAAAAATTCTATCAAAAAGGAGTTTCTGTCTTACCAACTACAGCAGGTACAGGACCGATGCACACGGTATTTGAAGCACTTGAGGTACCAATGGTCGCCTTTGGACTTGGAAATGCGAATAGTCGAGATCATGGAGGTGACGAAAATGTACGCATTGCAGATTATTACACCCATATTGAATTAGTAGAGGAGCTGATTGCAAGTTATGAGTAAAGAAATGATTCAGTTAGATCACATTGATGTAACCTTTCAACAAAAGAAACGTCAGATTCAAGCAGTTAAAGATGTGACGATTCATATTCAAGAAAGAGATATTTATGGAATTGTCGGTTATTCTGGGGCTGGGAAATCAACCTTGGTTCGTGTCATTAACCTACTGCAAGTTCCAACGAGTGGGAAAATTATTGTAGATGATGATGTTCTTTTTGACAATAAAGTAACTTTGACAGCAGAACAGTTGCGTCGCAAACGTCAAGACATCGGCATGATTTTTCAACATTTTAATCTGATGAGTCAACTGACGGCAGAAGAAAATGTCGCTTTTGCGCTCAAACATTCTGGCTTATCAAAAGAAGAAAAGAAAGAAAAAGTGCGTACACTGTTGGAGTTGGTCGGTTTAGCAGATCGTGCTGAAAATTATCCTTCTCAGCTTTCTGGAGGGCAAAAACAGCGGGTTGCAATCGCGCGTGCCTTAGCAAATGACCCTAAAATCTTGATTTCTGATGAATCAACCTCTGCCTTAGATCCAAAAACAACTAAACAAATTTTAGCTCTTTTACAAGATTTAAATCAAAAGCTAGGATTAACAATTGTTTTAATCACCCATGAAATGCAAATTGTTAAAGACATTGCCAACCGTGTCGCAGTTATGCAGGACGGTCAATTGATTGAAGAAGGTTCTGTCTTGGATATTTTCTCTAATCCTCAGCAAGACTTAACAAAAGACTTCATTTCGACTGCAACAGGAATTGATGAAGCTATGGGCAAGATTGAGCAACAAGAAATTGTCAAACATTTGGCGAAAAATAGTCTCTTGGTGCAAATGAAGTACGCAGGAACCTCTACAGATGAACCCTTACTGAATGAAATTTACAAACATCATCAAGTTACTGCCAATATACTTTATGGGAACATTGAAATTTTAGGTGGAACGCCTGTTGGAGAACTGGTCGTTGTTTTATCTGGTGAAAAGGAAAATCTAGCAGCTGCTAAAACAGCCATTCGTGAAGCTGGTGTTCAATTGACAGTATTGAAGGGAGAAGCATAGATGGAAAATTTTATTCAAACATACTTGCCGAATGTTTATCGAATGGGTTGGAGCGGTCAAGCTGGCTGGGGAACAGCTATTCACTTGACATTGTATATGACAGTCATTTCTTTTATTATCGGCGGATTGTTAGGCTTAATTGCAGGGCTTTTTCTTGTTTTGACTGCTCCAGGAGGTGTCTTGGAAAATAAAATAGCTTTTTGGATTTTAGACAAAATCACATCTATCTTCCGTGCTATCCCATTTATTATTTTGTTAGCTGTTCTTTCACCTTTTTCACACTTGATTGTGGGGACTAGTATTGGACCAAATGCAGCTATCGTACCTCTTTCTTTTGCAGTATTTGCTTTCTTTGCTCGCCAAGTTCAAGTTGTACTCGCTGAGTTAGACGGCGGTGTTATCGAAGCAGCGCAGGCTAGCGGAGCGACTTTCAGTGATCTAGTAGGTGTCTATCTACGCGAAGGTCTGCCAGATTTGATTCGTGTGACAACAGTCACTCTCATTTCTCTCGTTGGCGAGACTGCAATGGCTGGTGCAGTCGGTGCTGGAGGGATCGGGAATGTTGCGATTGCTTATGGCTTCAATCGTTATAATAACGATGTAACGATTTTAGCAACAGTTATTATCATTGTACTTATCTTTGCCATTCAGTTTTCTGGTGATTTTTTGACTAGAAAATTAAGCCATAAATAGGATAGCTGAGATGATTGTTAGAGATAAACAATAAATATATAGAAAAATAATATAAAAGTTCTATGATAATAGGTCATAGAATTTTTATTTTATACATATTTTCTCTTTCGTATGACCAGTATAAGTATTTAGCAGTTTACAGGAGATAAGAAAGAGGAGGAAGGAAAAATTGGAAGAAAAAGTTTAAGAAAAATAAAAAAAGATGAAAAAAGGTATTGACAAGAAGAGAAGGAGATGATATACTAAGATAGTTGTCGCTTGAGGGGCGACAAAGACCTTTGAAAACTGAACAAGACGAACCAATGTGCAGGCGACTGTTTAAGAAGACAGTCCGTCAAACATTAAGAAGAAACAATAAATCTGTCAGTGACAGAAATGAGTGAGAGCTCAAACTTTATATGAGAGTTTGATCCTGGCTCAGGACGAACGCTGGCGGCGTGCCTAATACATGCAAGTAGGACGCACAGTTTATACCGTAGCTTGCTACACCATAGACTGTGAGTTGCGAACGGGTGAGTAACGCGTAGGTAACCTACCTATTAGAGGGGGATAACTATTGGAAACGATAGCTAATACCGCATAACAGTATGTAACACATGTTAGATGCTTGAAAGATGCAATTGCATCGCTAGTAGATGGACCTGCGTTGTATTAGCTAGTAGGTAGGGTAATGGCCTACCTAGGCAACGATACATAGCCGACCTGAGAGGGTGATCGGCCACACTGGGACTGAGACACGGCCCAGACTCCTACGGGAGGCAGCAGTAGGGAATCTTCGGCAATGGGGGGAACCCTGACCGAGCAACGCCGCGTGAGTGAAGAAGGTTTTCGGATCGTAAAGCTCTGTTGTTAAGGAAGAACGAGTGTGAGAATGGAAAGTTCATGCTGTGACGGTACTTAACCAGAAAGGGACGGCTAACTACGTGCCAGCAGCCGCGGTAATACGTAGGTCCCGAGCGTTGTCCGGATTTATTGGGCGTAAAGCGAGCGCAGGCGGTTAGAAAAGTCTGAAGTGAAAGGCAGTGGCTCAACCATTGTAGGCTTTGGAAACTGTTTAACTTGAGTGCAGAAGGGGAGAGTGGAATTCCATGTGTAGCGGTGAAATGCGTAGATATATGGAGGAACACCGGTGGCGAAAGCGGCTCTCTGGTCTGTAACTGACGCTGA
>OFLV01000135.1_pt1 | contig 8791 bp, 7 predicted proteins | sample 1540901 | NCBI WGS metagenome assembly OFLV01 (sample SAMEA4413050, study PRJEB24355) | metagenome | biome: human; feature: gut; material: faeces | place: United Kingdom | collected 2010
TTTCCAGTGTCAGCAATCAACGTAATCATATTCCAAGAAAATCATTGAATTACAGAACACCAATTGAGATATTTTTGAGCTATGTACAAGAAGCATTTTATTCTAACTTAATTTGACAAATCATATATTTAAAAAATGTTTCGTACTAAAACATTTTTTAGTCTAAATTTAATGTAAATTTAGAATCAACTGACATCTGATATTTTTTAGGAGTCGTCCCTGTTATCTTTTTAAAAACTTTAGTGAAGTGAGACGTATCTGAAAAACCTAATAATAGTGAAATATCATTAATAGGATAATTAGATTTTAACATTACTTTAGCTTCTGAAATTTTTCTTCTTAAAATATAATTATGTATACTAATGTTCAATTCTTTTTTAAAAGCTGTGCGTAACCTAGCTTCACTCATTGAAAAATATTGAGCAATCTGTCTTACTGTAATCTTTGTATACATATTTAGACCAATGTACTGAACAATTGATGATATCTGAGGAGAAAGATTCCTTACTTTAGCTTTTCCTATTTCAGAGGTATAAAATACTATAGCAGTATCTCTAACTTTTAATACTTCTTTTAAATTTATACATAGTTCATTTTTCCTTATAAAACTATCTCGACTCTGATATGCATTTATTAAGTCCATTCCCATATTTATAGCTGCTTGTGCTAACTTCTCAAATACAACTATTGAATAATTCTTTTCAGAACGTACGTTATCCCCACTAACCACAGGAACAACACCATTACTTAGTTTAAATATCATATTACTTAATTCTTGTACATTACCATTTACAACATATTCTAAAATTTTATTTTCATATAAAAATAAATAAATTTCTGGATCATAATTTTGAGATAATAACATATCTATCCGTTCTATTTGGATATCTTCTGAAAATTTTTTCTCATAATCATGTAACGGCTTATGAAATAAGTCTTCAATCTTTCCCGTAAAAAAATAATTTATAAGGATAAGAATATCTCTAATATCCCCTAATGAAAATAATGGTAATTTATTTAATAATTTATATAAGGATTCTTTATCAGAATGCTTTATACTTTTATATTGAACCATAGAATAGAATTTATCTTTTTCTATGGTATTACATCTGAATGGACCAAACAAAAACAGTTTTTTATTGTATGTGTACAATAAAAACAACTCATTATAATTACCAGTTATATAATCAAATTTAAGCTTGTCTTTCACTACTTTTTTTAAAAAAGTTGGGAAATCATAAAATAATGATATAGTCCTATCAGATCTATATTCTTCTACAAGAGTGTAATCTTCATTAAATACTAATATAGGTATCCCTAAGCATACATGTAATGACTTTAATAAAACTTCTTTATCCGTATTCAAAAAAAAACTCCTTTACTTAAATATGAACTTTTACTATAAGTAAATAAATATTATCTAGTAATTATTTACTCATTTTAATATCAACATTATTTTAATAAAAAATAATAAAATCCACAATATTATTTAAATAAACAACAATAAAACAAAAAGAGGAAGAGACTTCTTCCTCTTTTCAGAGAATATTTAATAATTTAAACTTCTATTCATCCTCTTTTTTCCATTTTTCATACCCTAATAACCCTAAAGTTCCTAACAATATTAAACCACCAGCAATAGTATAAATATTACTATCAACCTCTCCTGTTTTAGGATAAGTTTTCAAGAATTGTTTTTTATCTTGATTGTTGTTAGTCTTACTGTCTGTTCCATTACCTTTTCCACCGTTTAATTCATTTGACGAAACAACTACATCAGTAGGTTCACTAGTATTGCCAGATTCATCAGTTGAAGTTACTTTTACTTTTGTCCCTGCCTCTAATTTAGGAACGTTAACTTTAAAGTAACCACTCTTATCAGCTGTGCCATGGTATTGACTTCCATCAGGTAACGTTACTGTTACATCTGCATTTGGTTCAGTTTTACCAGTAACAATTTTGTCAACATCTGTAATAGGATCAACTTGAGGTTTATTCGGCGCTTTTTTATCTACTACAGAAATAACAACCTCTACCTCTTCTTTAGATCCATCTGGATATATTACTATAACAGTAGCTTTTTTATTTCCAGGTATACCCACATCTACTTTTTCTTTCCAAACATACATAGTTCCTTTTGGTAGATCCGATTTATTTTTAATTCCATCAGATGCTTCTGGTTCTTTATTTAATTCAGTAGTTACTTTTTGACCTTTAGGTGTATATTTATCAGCGTCAGAGCGATTGTCTGTTACTTCTACTGGAACTTTTACTGTATCTTTTGTACCATCTGGATACGTTACTTCAATGACACCTTCGTAATTACCTGGTGCATTAGTATCGATTGTACCACCAGGAGTAACATCTGTTATTGTTGTTCCTTGTGGTAACGTTGGTAAGTTAGTAACGTTATCTGTTAAATCCACTTTACCACCGATTTCTACTTTTTCACCTTCTACTGTTGGCTCATATTTATCAGCGTCAGAGCGATTGTCTGTTACTTCTACTGGAACTTTTACTGTATCTTTTGTACCATCTGGATACGTTACTTCAATGACACCTTCGTAATTACCTGGTGTATTAGTATCGATTGTACCACCAGGAGTAACATCTGTTATTGTTGTTCCTTGTGGTAACGTTGGTAAGTTAGTAACGTTATCTGTTAAATCTACTTTACCACCGATTTCTACTTTTTCACCTTCTACTGTTGGCTCATATTTATCAGCGTCAGAGCGATTGTCTGTTACTGTGACATCTACTTCAACTTCATCAGATGATCCATCTGAATATGTCACTACAACCGTACCTTTTTTATTTCCAGCTGTACTAATATCTACTTTTTCTTTCCAAGTATACTTAGCATCTTTTGGTAAATCTTTCTTATTTTTAATTCCCTCAGATGCGTCAGGTTCTTTATTCAATTCTGTAGTCACTTTTTGACCTTCAGGAGTATATTTGTCAGCATCAGATTTATCATCCAATTTTGTTGCACTTGATACAAATTCTGTATCATCTGCTTTAATTGGTTGCGTTGCTTCTTCTGGCCATTTCGCATCTGTATAACCATCTTTTGCTTTCAACACCGGAAGTTTATCTTCTGGTAAGCTTACGCCGTCTTTCACTGCAAAGACTGTTGTTCCACTTTCAATACTTGTTCCTTCTCCTGCGGTGAAGGTTACTTTGTGGTAGCCTGCAGGAATGTTTTCTCCTGGATTTTCATAAATATTTTTACTTACAGTTACTGCTAAATCGGTCGTGCCTACAGAACCATCTTGGTAAACAATTTTAATAGGAATTGTTCCAGTAATCGGCTCCGATTCTCCTACACCTTTAGCTGGAGTGAATGTAACAATACCAGTATTTGCGTCAACACTTGCATTGCCGAAGTCCTTATTATAAACATCTAAAATTGAAAAGGCATCGTTAGCTAGAGGAACATCTGGTTTATCAAATGTAGGTTTACCACTTTGAATTGTCGTTTCTGGGGTTGTTGTTATAGGTACGTATGTTGCATCATTTTCCATAGCTTGAGAAGCTTTTACAGCAAACTCTACATCCACGTCGAAAGTTCGATTTCCTATCTTAACAGTTACAATACCTTTCGTACTATCAGTAACGTTAGAAGTATCAGGCTCTTTTTTCCATGAATACTCTGCATCTTCAGGTAAGTTTTTATTATTCCGAATTGATTCTTTAGCATCTGGTTTAAATCCAACTACCACGGTTTGTTTATCAACCGCTTTTGGTGATTCCTTAATAACGGTTGAACCTTCTTCTGGTTTATCAAAACCTGGAGAAACGATTTGGATTTTTAATTCATCTTTCGCGATTAGTTTACTTGAATCTACACCCGTAAATTCAAATTCTACAGTATCTGAAATTGGAGCCCCATCTTTTTCATTTGGAGCGATAGTTTTTTCTGCTAATACAGTACCTTCTTTATCAACAAGTTGCGCTTTGTGATCTGTTCCCGCTAACTCGTGGATGAATACTTTCCCCTTAACTGTTGTGTCAACATCATATACTTCTTCTAATTCAGGTTTCCCGATATATGGATTCGTGTCTCCGCTCTCTTCTTTATCGTCAGGGTTTCCATCACCATCAATATCTTGCAAATAATAATAACCTGTTCCATAAGTATTCTGGATTAATTTTTTATTCGTATCCGACAACCAAGAATCAAAGATGAAATCTTCACCAAATGGCGCATTTTCTTCGATTTTATCCGCTGCTTTCATTTCTTCTAAGATTTCATCTAAAGGTTTAGTCAGTTGTAAAACATATCTAACAACGATAGGTCGTGGACTAGCATTAGCAAAATCAATAAGTTTAGTTAAATCATTGTCAGTGATTGAACCCATACCATAATTCTCATGACCTTCACGTCGCTCAATCGCTAAATCAGCCACTTTTTTTCCTGATTCAAACGAAACATTATATGCCACTTTATCAGCCTGAACCATATGCATTTGTATTCCAGATACATATGGTACTAAACGTTCATCGATTTTGTAGTTAGCATACCAAGGCGTTCCCTTTGCAGAAGTTGAATAAGAAAAATTCTTTTCTTTCGTTAACTTATGATCTAAAATTATAGCTCCATTAGCACCAGTAGACCCAGAACCGTCTTTTGTTTGGATATTAGCTTCTTCATATTTAGTATTTACCGATCCATGCTTAAATTGATCAGAATTATTTTCGGATACATCTAACTTATTATAGAAATCATCTTGATCTGTCAAAAAGTAACCAGCGCTTTCTATTCCAGGTACAATTTTATCGTCATCTTGATGACTTACCAAATAGATACGATACATTAAACGGTCGCTTTTAAGATTATCTGCACCAATTTCTTTAAAAATTTCATCTAAATTTTTTTCAAATGTAATCACACCGTTAGGAGCAGTTTGTGTATCAGTTGTTTCTGCCCCAGCAAATAGTCCATCATTTGCTCGAATGTAATTAACCTTCCAAATGTTTGTAGGTCTGCCAAGCGAATCATTAATTCTTACAAAAGTTCGTCTACTATTTCCTACGCCCTTCTTCGGATCAACTTGAATTTTTTCAACATACTGGGCCAATCGTTCATCTAATTGAAGACGAATTTCCCAGTTTGCAGTTGAAGCTGCAATATTATGTTTCCCATAAACCTCAAAATCAATTGTATTTCCTTGTAACACATCACCAGTTATTGCTTTAGGGTTGAATTGTAAATCCGAGAAATTATAATTCTTCGTATATCCCGGATTTTCTTGAAACGTATTTCCTGAAGCAGAATAATTTACTAATCTTCCTTCACCCATTTGTGCATTAACTATTCCAGTTGCCCCAAAAACAAGGCCTACACCAACTAATACTGATGCAACACCCACACTTAATTTTTTTATGCTATACTTTAATACTCTTTTTCTCCCTTTTTTTAAAATCATATGCTTATTGTTTTTTCCAAACAAACTAAATTTGCTCCCTTCCTTATTTAAATTTAAAATTACATTTTTATTATAAATAATACAAAATAGGAATTCTTGTAAATATCACAAATATTTGTAAAAAAATATCAAAAATAAAATATTATAAAAAAAACCGACCTTTACGGGGTCACTGGAACATCCCTAGAAATCAAGTAAAAAAAATCCAGAGGATTTTCTCCTCTGGATTCACTATTACTCTACATTTTTTAGTTATTTTATTATTCAATTATTCTCATTAAAAATTTTTCTTTCTATATTACTTAACACGAGATTCCGTTAATTCTTTTGCTTTAGAACTTCCTTTAGAAGCTAGCTCTTTTGCTTTCTCTGTTTGCTCACTGGCAAAATTACTTACTGATTCTGTTGCCTCACCAACCTTATCTTTTAAACTAACGGAATCTTCTTCATGTTGTTCTTCTGTCTTAATATCAACAACATTTACATTTACTTCAATAACTTCTAACCCAGTCATATTTTTTACTTCTTTTGTAATAATTTCTTTCATTTCATTGTAAATTTTATAAATATCTTTTCCATATTCTGCAACAATATCTAAATCTACTGCTACCTGTTTTTCTCCTACTTCAACCACTACACCTGATGTAACATCATCGGTATTCACTAACTTACCAGCTAAATTTGAGAAAAATCCACCATCAACCGTAAGCAATCCTTCTACTTTTTCTAAAGAAATGCCAATAATTTTTTGAATCACTTTATCTTCATACGTTAATTTTCCTTGTACATTTTCCTTCTTCGTTTCTTCCTTTACACTTACTTTTGTTTTCTCCATTTGTATCCACTCCTAAATATTCTTTATTTTATTTATTTTGGAAAAATTTTCCAAATAAATCCTCATTTTTAATATAACTCCCTATAAATACACCAATCCCAACCATAACTAATAAGAGAATTGTTTTAAAAAAACCAATAGTGAAAAAGAAAAGTGCTAATACCAATCCTATTAGTCCTCCAATAATTGGATACTTATATTCTAGGAACAATTCTTTCATATTCTCCCCTCTTTCTTTAAATCACTCGTTTTTGTTTTTGCTTACTCTTTCCTGAACGAGATATATTTTTGAAAACTACTTCTGCTTTTATTGAAGTATCTAATCCTATAAAAGTTTTAAGATATAACTCAATATTTTTTACTAATTGATTCGTTTGATTTATAATATCTAGATTGTCACTTGTATTTCCTGTAATACGTACTTTTATCTTTTTCTTATACATTTTTACATTTACTTTTGAATCCCTTAATAAATTGGACTGATCTAATTGCGACTGAACAATTCCTACAATAGCACTTTTTTTGATTTCTAATATTCCTTTGTCATCGTTTAATTTCACGGATGTTACTTCTGCTGGACTTAAAACAATCCCTAAAATAAATAAAAGGATAAAGACCATACCTATAACACTACCCCAGTACAAATATAGTTGAATGTAATTCTCTATAAAAGGATACTCTTCAAACTTAATAAAATAAATAGGTAATGAATACATGAACTGATAATGAACAAATACTGCAAATAAAAAAGTTCCAAAAACTAAAGAAATAAAACTAAACAAAATTTTTTTCCCTTTCGTCATCGATTCTCCCCCCACTTTCATGTGACTTTTACCACAATATAATTTTAGCAAAAGCCTTTCTCCTATAAAAATTTTATGCTTACAAGTTATACTATACATTAAGAATTCATTTACTTTAATGTACCTTCAACTCAATCAGAGTTAATCCAATTTTTTATTTTTTTGAATAGTTTCTTGGTATTAGAAAATTGTGTAATATCTTGAGTATTTCTATCTAACATCGATAAATCTACATAATAATCTGGCGGGACAGGTTGATTGTTAAACAATCATTTTCCCTTTATGGGCTTTATTGTCTCATAATAGCCAACAGTATATACAAACCACCAATAATTATCGGAATTTTGATTAGTAAAAAAACGTCCTAAATTAACCGAAGTATATCCTGCAGAAGGCATACCAAAAACTTTTACATTTGGATTATTCTTTAACGCTAAAAGTAAACTCTCAGCGGCACTTGCTGTGTTATTATTTATTACAACTGCAACTTTTTTCCCTAGTTTCTTTTTGTGTAATGATAATTTATAAAGATTCAGTTCGTTAATCGTTCCTGGAATGCCACCAAATAATTTACCATTTTTTAAGTAAACAGGATACTTTTCCTTTTTATTATTAATATTGCTAAAGAGCATTCCATTAGGAATTAAAGAACTCGCACCAATAATCATAGGTTCTTTCAGACCGCCATAATTATTTGATAAATTTAAAACAATGTTACCAGAAGTATATTCGATTAAATCTGTCAACTTTGATGCATATTTAATTGAGAAGTTATCATCATTGCTATAGACACTTGGAATGTTAATAATTGTAAGATCCTCATACTTTGAAATACTTGGTAACTTAAGAGTTTCCATATTATCCATATCTTTGTCACTACTTATTTGTTTTACAGAACTATGTTTGTTAACAACATATACTAATGTATTTAAATTATCCACATTAGTTACTTTTCTACCGTATCTTGTTAATTCTAAAATATTCCTCCACTCATCTTTATTAGTAATTACTCCATATTGAGATATCGTATGAAGTACTTCATAACTCCTAGAATCAATCGATTTTAGAGGTAAAAAGAAAAAAGTAAGAGAAACAAAAATAATGGCACATGTGCTAATAATATAAAAAAGTAAATATTTTTTGATACTCATCCTGTTCATCGTCCTTAACAAGTAATATACTACAATATTTCACCACACATGGCTGTTCTAACTAATTCTATTTTTCATCAATGTACTTCTTTCTTTATATCTGTAAATTGATTCATTAGCTTCTGGTATTCTTTTAGTTGTTCCTTTAAGCAAATCGTAAATATTCCACCCATGAAACTACCAAAAAACAACGAGCCTATTAATGAACCAAAAATAATAAATTCTTTTCCTACAAAAACTTGATGAAAGTTTGTTAGCATAACAAACATGAATAATGCATTAAATATAAAAAGGTTAAGGAATAGCTGAACACTAGAGAAATCTTGTTTTTCATCAAGAGCAATTGGTTTAAAGAAACGATACATAACATAATATTCACTGATCAATATTCCCATTAATAATATGCCTTTTACTATTATCAGCCAAGAAAAATCGATAAAAATAAGATATGATTTGTCAAATTAAGTTAGAATAAAATGCTTCTTGTACATAGCTCAAAAATATCTCAATTGGTGTTCTGTAATTCAATGATTTTCTTGGAATATGATTACGTTGATTGCTGACACTGGAAAT
>OFLV01000136.1_pt1 | contig 8722 bp, 6 predicted proteins | sample 1540901 | NCBI WGS metagenome assembly OFLV01 (sample SAMEA4413050, study PRJEB24355) | metagenome | biome: human; feature: gut; material: faeces | place: United Kingdom | collected 2010
GATAGTATCGCCAAGGCAACAGGGGCGCGTGTTAAGGTTCTGGATCCACTGGAAGCTGATCCACAAAATGATAAGGATCTATTAGAAAATTTAGAAGAAAATATGGCGACTTTAGCCAAGGAATTAGAGGAGTAAATCAAGAATGAAGAAAAAGGGAACGATTGGAATTGTAGCGACTTTGGGGCTAGGACTCTGTGCCTATGCGCTCAGTCAGCAACCACAAGTCAAGGAAGAGAAAAAGAATCAGATTCAGTATTTGCAAGCGGACAAGAAATCGTCATCGTCTGCCTCCAGTAAAAAGGAAGACAGCATCGAAGCGGTCAATGCCAAGGAAAAGACCCAGGCAGAGCAGATTGTCATCAAGATTACAGATGAAGGCTTTGTCACTTCTCATGGGGATCATTTTCATTACTACAGCGGCAAGGTCCCATTTGATGCCATCTTTAGTGAAGAGTTGATTTTGCGGGATCCAACTTATCAGCTGCAAGAAGCAGATATCGTGAGCAAGGTCAAGGATGGCTATATCATCAAACGCGCTGGGAAATACTATCTCTACTTAAAGGATGCCCAACATACAGTTAATGTGCGCTCGATCGAAGAGATCGCCCAACAACAAAAGGGAGGCACCAAAGAAGAAGGAGAGACGGGATCGGTGCAAGCTAGCTCCTCGCACAAGGCAGGCAAGACCCGTGACTTCCGTCAACCGAGTCAAGCGCTGAAAGAAGGTAAGACTCTTGAGATGTTGACGGCTAAGAACCATACAGGTGGTGGCTACCGTACGGACGATGGTTATGTCTTTAGCCCTGGAGATGTTATTTCAGATACAGGGGACGGCTTTATTGTGCCCCATGGAGGCCATTTCCATTATATTCCAAAGAGTGCCTTATCTGCTGGAGAGTTAGCAGCAGCCCTCTCCGTCTTAGGTGGTCAAGCCGGCCATCAGGCTGGGAACTCACGCCTAGCTGGAGCAAGCACAGAGCAAGGTACTCCAGATCAAGTCTCTCCAAGCCTTGGGAAGCAAGCGAGCAACCAGCCGTCATCCAGTCCAACCAATACACAGACAACCCCAACGACGTCTAAACCAGCTACCTCTAAACCGAGTCCAACCCTGACCAACTTGATCGAAGAATTGCAGAAAACACCTCTGTCTTCTCGTCATGTGGAGTCTGATGGTTCTGTCTTTGATCCAAGTAAGATTACCAAGTGGACCGATCAAGGAATTGTCTACCCTCACGGGGATCATTTCCACTTTATCCCTTACAGTTCCCTCTCTCCTTTAGAGCGTGAGTTGGCTCGGCAATTCCAACTGCTTCGGGCCCAGGGTGCCACGACACCTGCAGAAATAAGTCCAAGTCGCCCTTCAAGTCCAAGTACAAAACCAGTTGACCATAATCACGAGCATGAACATGGGGACAGTCAGGACCACGATCACGGAGAGGAGCACGATCATGGTTTCCACGCAGACAAGGTCATCAGTAAGGACGAGGACGGCTATATGGTCGCTCATGGCAACCACGCTCATTATTTCTACAAGAAAGATCTTTCTCCTCAAGAGATTGCAGCAGCGGAAGCCACTCTAGCGGGCAAGAAGGAAGAGGATAAGGGCCAGCCACTGACAGATGATGTTGCTAGCTATTCTCGCGATGCCTCAGATGAGGAAAAGATCCAGTACATCAGCAAGACTTACGGCGTCCCACGAGAGGCTATTAAGATTTCCAATGGTTTCTTTGTCTTTAACAACCCCGATCAAGAATACGATCCGACCCACATCCACCCTTATGCTGTTCGTAAGGAACATGTTCGGATTCCGCTTGAGACGGGCAATCCTGAACTAGACTTTATCAATGAACTCTATGCAACAGCGCTTCGTTCAGGAATTTCTCCTTATAGCCTTCAGATTGAAAATGGCCAGTTTGTCATCCCGCATGGTGATCACAACCACTATATCAAGGTGCAATCAGCGGGACTAGCAGACTACTTAGCCCACCGTCTTCCAACCATCCAATCGCCATACAAAAAAGGAGACTTGGATAAAAAAGCAGTAGAAGACAAAGTCAACCAACTCTTAGCAGAAAGTCGAATTCTTTACGCTTCTGATCCATTGCAGCAACGACGGATTGAGCTCATTTTGGGCCACTTCTTGGAAAACGTCAAGAGTTTCCCAAGCAACTCGACGGAAGGCTACCTATCCAGTCTCAACCAGGTTGACCAGCAATACATCCATGCGACTCAAGCTGTCAAACCAAAAGAAGAGACGGCCTTGGACCGTCGCTACCAGGAATTGCTGGAACAAGTGCGCTTGCTAGACACAGAAGCCTTCCAACTGAAGAAGGAAGGATTGGTCTCACAACTGCAGGAAGCCTATGCTGCCAAGGACAGCAAGCGTTTAGAGCAGGAAGGGAAGCTATTAGAGGCTGTTCAGGAGATGCAAGATCGGACGGGTGTGACATCGGTCGACTATCTCAAGTATTTCTATCAAAGCTTGAGCGATGTGCGCTTGACACCAGAACTGCGTACCAAGGCGGCAGATCTAGCCTTGAAACTCTATCGGGCCCAAGCCTTTGAAGAAGCCTGGGATGCTAAGGCTCACTTTATGGAACTCTACCAAACCAAACAGGCAATTGACCAGCTATTCTCTCAAGAAAAAGGCCAAACCTATCCTATTGAAAAAACAGTTTTGGATCAAAAAGGAAGTCAAGCCCCATCTTATAACTTAGCGGTTTACGATTTCCTCAAGGGCTTGTATGGAGAGTTGGACAAGGCGACAGAAGCCCGTCAACGAAGCAGCATCCTGACAGCCCTCTCAGAGCAAATCCAGTCGCTCTTGCCACAAGTCGAAGACCAAGGAAAACGAACTGCATTTGAAGCAGGTTTGGCTCAGCTTGGAAATGAGACAGACCCAGACCAGGTGATTGCAAGTGGGAAAGCTCTGTTACGTGAAATCAGTGACACCATTGAAAAGCAAAAACAAAAGCAAACGGAAGTGCCTCAGATTGGGGATGTCGCACTGTATCAACAGCTCTATAACCAATTGATGGCCTTGCACCAACAATTGCAGGACAAGGGGGCCAGTGATGCTCTGTATGATCGTTTGGAAGCTCTCTTTGATCAATTGGCGAATCCAAAGAGTGACAAGGCAGCCTTACTACAGGCTATCCAAGCCTTTCAGGCAGAGTTGGCAGCAGCGTCATCTGCAAGCGAAGTGACCAAACCAACGACCACAACTGAAACGCCTCTAGCTAAGACCCCAGATGAAACAGAAGCTCCAGCTTCAGAAGGAAATACCACCGCCACAACGGAGACAGAAACAGAGCCTGCAAGCCCAGCTTCTACAGAAGCCAGCCAGCCAGATGCTCCATCTTCTCAGAACCAATAGAAAACAGAAAATCATCTGAAAGATATTTCAGATGATTTTTGCGTTTTAGTGAATAGAAGAGGTGGTCCTTTTTCAGTAGTTGACCCTCACTCTTTATGCTCAAGAAGCAGTGGTAAGGTGGTCTCGACGGCTTTTTTTCTCTTGAAAAATGCAGCCATTTGAACCAGGATACGGGGAACGGTCTGCCATTTTTTCCAAGCTTGGACACGGGTGTCGAGGAGTTGCTTGGCTAGACGTTCTAGCATTTCTCTTTCTGTAGGATCTAGGTCTTGAGCATTTTGAAAGATCTCTTTGATCTTGGAGAAATTTTTCAAGTTCCTCAAATCGTTGATTGAAGTAATGCCTGCATCTAAGAAGAGGCCGAAGAAGGTATCAAAGAACTTCTTGCGCTCGTCTGCCGATGTCTCGCGAACCCATTGTTTTAAAGTGAGATCCGTCTGCTGGCTATCCGGACTAGTCTCAGTAACCGTCACAAAACTGAGGTCCTTCGTTTCCCAAGTAAAAGCATCGTGCTGGACAAAGCCACCAAAAGCTCGACTTTTAACAATTGTAGCAGGCTCAGGAACTTCTAGCATCATGCCGACGATGGATCCTTGTGGGACAAAACGGTGAATTTTAGGTGATGTACGCTGGTAGCCTTGGGTTTCAATAACAGCCTTGTTGAGGCCAGGAGCATCGTAGCTGTAGATAGCATCGACTCGTTCAAACAAAGGATCCGGCAGGTAGGTGCAGGCATAGGTCGCAAGATTGCCCCCTTTGGAGTGTCCGGCTACCATAAATCGCCCTTTTGGAAATTCCTTCATGACGTTTTGCAGGTAGCTAGCTGCGCGCTTCTGGGCTGGAACATGGTCCATATAGGTCATGTGGAAGTCTTCCTTCCAGCCGATCAAGGTATCATCCGTCCCTCTATAGACAACTAAATACACATCCATGGTAAGACGATAGGTCATGGCCGCAAATTGCTTCTGAACATCAGGATCGTACTCGTCGACATAGTTGAGGAGTTTGATGTTCTTAAAACGCTTAGAACTAGCTAGCTCATCGACTAAGTGAAGGTGTTGATTCGTCACGATGAAATTGGTAGTTCGATCGACCAGACCGGCCGCATCAGACAGGCGGACTTGGATCCCTGTTGTATCTCCTTGAGGCACAATGTGTCCAAAGGGTAGATAGGTCAGCTCCGTTAGTGCTAAAACATCTAGTTCCCTGAAGGGACGGTCATATATGGAATCGTGAGTCACTTCTTTTAGGTAATCAAAAATAGTCGACATCTGTGCCTCCTGTGTCTTATTTCTATCAGTATAGCACAAAAATGGGAGTAGAAAAAGCAGTTCCTGTTAAGAAGGTTACGCTCGATCTTTTTCTCTGCTTCTTAATCTGTTATAATAGGAAGAAGAAAAAAAGAAGGAAAGAAAGCCATGCATAAAATTCTCTTAGTGGAAGATGATGAAATTATTCGCCAACAGGTCAAACAATTATTGGAACAATGGGGCTATGAAGTGGTCGCAGTAGAGGATTTTATGGATGTCCTTGGGATCTTCGTCGCAAGTGACCCCCACTTGATTCTCATGGATATTGGCCTTCCACTCTACAATGGTTACCACTGGTGCCAGGAGATTCGCAAGGTGTCAAAGGTTCCGATCATGTTTCTTTCTTCACGGGATCAAGCCATGGATATTGTCATGGCCATCAATATGGGTGGAGACGACTTTGTTACCAAGCCCTTTGATCAAAATGTGCTCCTTGCCAAGGTCCAAGGACTCTTACGCCGCTCCTACGAATTTGGGACAGATCAAAATCTGCTGGAGCACCGTGGGGCTATTCTCAATCTCAAGTCTACAGACTTGGTGTATCAAGGAGAAGTCATTAAGCTGACTAAGAATGAATTTCAGATTTTGCGGGTCCTGTTTGAGCATGCGGGCAGTATCGTAGCACGGGATGATATGATGAAAGAGCTCTGGAATAGCGACTTCTTTATTGATGATAATACCTTGTCTGTCAATGTAGCTCGCCTGCGAAAGAAACTAGAAGAGGTTGGCTTGTCAAACTTCATCGAAACCAAGAAAGGCATCGGTTACGGGTTGATCCATGAATAAATTTGGAAACATCTTTTGGCAGTATGTGGTATCCCGCAGGCGCTTGCTCTTTCTAGTAGTCATCTTTTTGATCGTCGATCTGATCTTTGCATATCTCTTTCCAGAGGCTGGGACGGTTTTCCTTTATGCGACCCTAGTGCTAGGTTTTTTTGCCCTCTGTGTCTTGGTCTGGGACTTTGCCATGACCTTTCAGGAGTACCGCAAAGCCATGCTGTATGAGGAAATAGAGGTTGCCTCCCCTCTGGAACAACTTCTTTATGAAAAATACATGGAAGAAAAGCAGGCGCGCCTGGAGGAAGGCAAAACAGCCCAGGCCAAGTTCAATGACCTGATGGATTACTACACCCTCTGGGTTCACCAGATTAAGACGCCCATTGCAGCTAGCCAGCTCTTGGTCCAAGATGTCGAGACCCCTATGGTCAAGCAGCAGATGGAGCAGGAGCTCTTTAAGATTGACTCCTATGCTAATCTGGTTTTGCAGTACCTGCGATTGGAGAGTTTTCATGACGATCTGGTCCTAAAGCGCGTGTCGCTAGAGGACTTGGTCAAAGAAGTGGTCCGCAAATATGCCCTCTTTTTTATCCAAAAGAACTTGACAGTGGACCTGCATGATTTGGATGTCGCCGTCATTACCGATCGCAAGTGGCTCTTGGTCATCATCGAGCAACTCTTGTCCAATAGCCTCAAGTACACTAGCACAGGTGGCATTGAGATCTATTTCAAAGACCAGACCCTTTATATAAAAGACAGCGGGATTGGGATCAAAAATAGCGATGTTCTCCGTGTTTTTGAGCGGGGCTTCTCGGGCTACAATGGCCACATGACCCAGCAATCCTCAGGTCTGGGGCTCTATCTGTCTAAGAAAATAGCAGAACAATTGGGCCACAAGATTAGCCTCCACTCAGAGGTCGGCCAAGGCACAACCGTCGCTATTCACTTTGAAGAAAAGAAGTTGGTGATGGATTAGTTTTTTCCATCTTACAAAAATGTAAGAAATAAACGGTAAAATGAAAGGTTAGGTTATGGTAGCCGCCTTTTATTTTTTATACAATAGTCTCATCAAATGAAGGAGGTCAAGAAAATGAAACTCTTGAAATGGATGAAACAACCCAAAAAGATTAAGAAACCAAATGAGCAAACCGATCTGGAAAAGACGGAATTTGGTCTCCAAGTCCTGCAACAAACCCAAGAATTTTTCTTGATCTACTAGTAAAAGGAGAAAAGTATGTCATTGCTAGATGTTCAACATATCAAAAAAATCTACAAAACCCGCTTTCAAGGAACGCAGGTTGAAGCCTTAAAGGATATTCACTTCACTGTGGAAAAGGGTGAATACGTCGCCATCATGGGGGAATCAGGGTCCGGGAAATCGACCCTCCTCAATATCCTAGCCATGCTGGACCAGCCGACCGAAGGGCGGGTCTACCTCAACGGTACCGATACTTCAACTATCAAGAACAAGGATGCCTCGAGCTTCCGTCGGGAAAAACTTGGCTTTGTCTTTCAAGACTTCAACCTGCTCGATACCTTGTCCGTCAAGGACAATATCCTTCTCCCTCTCGTCCTCTCACGCAGACCCGTCAAGGAAATGATGAGTAAGGTCGAGAGCGTCAGTCGGGAATTGGGCATTCACCAACTCCTTGAGAAATACCCTTACGAAATTTCTGGTGGGCAAAAACAACGGGTGGCTGTAGCACGGGCCATCATCACCTCACCTGAAATTCTCCTTGCTGATGAGCCAACAGGGGCGCTGGATTCCAAGTCCTCGGCTGCTCTTCTAGATGTCTTTGAAGATATCAATAGCATGGGACAAACCATCCTCATGGTGACCCACTCAACCGCAGCGGCAGCTCGGGCCAAGCGCGTGCTCTTTATCAAGGACGGAATTCTCTACAACCAGATCTTCCGCGGGGAAAAAACAGAGCGTCAGATGTTCCAAGAAATCTCGGATACCTTGACGGTCATGGCAAGTGAGGTGGAGTAGATGTTACGATTAACCACTAAATTAGCTTGCTCCAATCTGATCAAGAACCGCAAGCTCTATTATCCTTTTGCGATTGCGGTCATTCTCGCAGTGACCATTGCCTACCTCTTTGACTCCCTGACCTTTAATCCCCACATTCACGAGCTTCGAGGAGGATCTTCTATAGTGTTCACTCTCAGCTTGGGATTCTTCGTGGTCAATGCTGCGGGTGCTATTATTGTGCTCTATGCCAATAGCTTTGTCATGAAAAACCGCTCCAAAGAGCTGGGAATCTACAGCATGCTTGGCCTTGAGAAACAGCATCTCATCAGCATGGTCTTCAAGGAACTCTTGATCTTTGGATTTGTAACTGTCTCAGCCGGTGTCTTGATCGGAGCCCTCTTTGATAAGCTGATCTTTGCCTTCCTCTTGAAACTCATGAAAATGAAGGTCCAGCTGGTATCTACCTTCCAACCTGGGATTGTCGTCCTGGTCTTTGTCACCTTTGGTCTCATCTTTGGCCTTTTGGTTCTTCTCAATGCTTGGCGCATTCTCCGTTTGAATGCCCTGCAACTAACTCGTGAGAAAGCAAGTGGCGAAAAGAAAGCCCGCTTTTTGTGGCCCCAAACCATCCTGGGCCTAGCCTCTCTCGGTCTTGGCTACTACCTAGCTGTGTCTGTCAAAGACCCCATCATAGCGCTTGTGACCTTCTTTCTAGCCGTTATCCTGGTTATGATCGGGACCTACTTACTCTTTAATGCGGGGATCACCGTCTTCTTGCACCTGCTTAAGAAAAAGAAGAGCTATTATTACCAACCCAACAACATGATCTCGGTCTCTAACCTCATCTATCGCATGAAGAAGAATGCAGTGGGCCTTGCGACTATTGCCATCCTCTCGACCATGGTATTGGTGACGATCTCTGCTGCCACCAACATCTATGTCGGTAGCGAAATGGTCAAGAAAATCATGGCTCCTCATGATTTCTCCGTCCAAGGAAAAGGGGTAGACCTGGAGCAGATTAATCAGAAATTTGATGAATTTGCTTCTGAGCATCATCTTGAGATCAAAAATCGCGACCTGATGACCTATGCCAACTTTGGGGTCAAATCACAAAAGAGATCGGAAGAGCGTCGTGTAGGAAAGAGTGTAGATCTCGGTGGTCGCCGTATCATTAAAAAAAAAAAAAACAACAAAAAACAAAAAAAAACAAAAAAAAAAAAAACAAAAAAGAAAACAAAAAAAAAAAAAACAAAAAAAAAAGAAAAAAAAAAAAAAAACAAAAAA
>OFLV01000152.1_pt1 | contig 8016 bp, 7 predicted proteins | sample 1540901 | NCBI WGS metagenome assembly OFLV01 (sample SAMEA4413050, study PRJEB24355) | metagenome | biome: human; feature: gut; material: faeces | place: United Kingdom | collected 2010
GTTTCCTTTACCTGGTTTGTGGTGGCTAGCTTCCAAAACGCGGATCAATTTTCCATCAGCTGTTTCAAAAGTCATACCAGCTTTCAATTTACTTGCTTCGATCATGTTTTATTACCTCTTTTTTAAAAATAGATTACTCTTTATTGTAACACACTATTTGATTTTTCTCAAACAGCAATCTTCTCTTTTTGAGAAGAAAGGATTGCTATGGACCGCCCCTGATCCATCCAGATCCAAATTCCCCTTTGCTTCTTTCGTGTTTTGTTATTGTAGTTCCTATACCAAAATGGAGAGGGCTCCAAATAAGATGTCTGGAGAAGAATTACTCTACAATTCATTTCATAGTCTTCTCTTCACATCTCTGTCTAAATAGAAGTTAAGAAAAACGTATACTTTAAAGGACAATCAATTCTTTAGGAGCAAGGGTCAAGACTTCACAGCCTGTTTCTGTGATCAAGAGGTCATCTTCGATCCGCACACCAGAGAGGCCTTCGATATAAATACCTGGCTCATCTGTTAAAACCATCCCTGCTTGAATAGCTTCTTTAGACGTTTGGCTGAAGTATGGCTCTTCGTGGATATCTAGCCCAATTCCATGACCGATTCCATGAGTAAAGTATTGGCCATAGCCGGCTCTTTCGATCACATCACGTGGGATTTTATCAAAATCACGGAAGCCAAGTCCATCTTTAGCAGCATCAATCAAGGCTTGATTGGCTTTCAAAACGGTTTCGTAAATTTCTCTTTCCTTGTCGCTGACATGTCCTGCATAGATAGTCCGTGTCATATCGCTGACATAGTGGTTATACAAGCAACCAAAATCGAGGGTCAAGGCATCTCCTGCTGAAATCACCCGATCACTTGGAGTCGCGTGAGGCATGGCAGAGCGTTCACCAGCTGCCGAGATAATATCAAAAGATACACCAGAAGCTCCCAACTCCCGCATTCTAAAATCGAGGAAAGTTGCTGCTTCCAACTCTGTCGTTTTCCCTACCTTGATATAATCCAAAATATCACGGAAGGCTTGGTCAGAGATACTACAAGCTTTTTTAATGGCCGCAATCTCCGTTTCATCCTTAATCAAGCGCAATTCCATGACAAAATTCGCTAGGGATTGAAGGGTAATGCCACTGAAAACAGAAGCCATACGGGCATGGTAGGCTACCGTCACTTCGTCCTCAAAACCAAGTTCTTTGATTCCAAGGTCCTTAACGATCTCTGCAGCTGCAGTCAACTCATCGCGAGTTTCCACAATCTCTACAAAAGGAAAACAAGTCGCATGGGCATGGATGGTGTAGCGCGAATCTGTAAAGAGTACCACACGTTCTTCTGTCACCAAAGCAGTTCCGTTTGAACCCCAGAAATTGGTCAAATAATAAACATTTTTCAAATTGTTAATCAATACTGCTTTGAGGTCTTGGGCTTTCATTTTGTTTCTTAAGTTGCTGATCCGTTGATTCATTGTAATTTTCCTTTCAAATATTGTCCTGTGTAGCTAGCAGGATTTGCTGCTACTTCTTCTGGTGTTCCGGTCGCAATAATGGTTCCACCACCGACACCACCTTCTGGTCCTAAATCGATGATATGGTCTGCTGTCTTAATAACATCTAAATTGTGCTCAATCACAAGGACTGTATTGCCATCATCCACAAAACGCTCTAAGACTTTGATCAAGCGAGAAATGTCTTCGGTATGGAGTCCGGTCGTTGGTTCATCCAAGATATAGAAGGATTTTCCTGTAGAGCGCTTGTGCAATTCAGAAGCCAACTTCATTCGCTGCGCTTCCCCACCTGAAAGGGTGGTCGCTGGTTGCCCCAGCGTTACATAGCCCAAGCCCACATCTTGGATGGTCTTGAGTTTGCGTTCAATTTTTGGAATGTGCTTGAAGAATTCAACCGCCTTATTGACCGTCATATCCAGCACTTCTGCAATATTTTTTTCCTTGTAGTGGACTTCGAGGGTCTCACTATTGTAACGACGTCCATGGCAGACCTCACAAGGAACAAAGACATCCGGCAAGAAGTGCATTTCAATCTTGATGATCCCATCTCCTGAGCAGGCTTCACAACGCCCGCCCTTGACATTGAAACTAAAGCGGCCTTTTTTATAGCCCCGAATTTTGGCTTCATTGGTCTGAGCAAAGAGATCGCGAATGTCATCGAAGACGCCTGTATAGGTCGCTGGATTGGAACGAGGAGTCCGGCCAATCGGGCTTTGGTCAATGTCGATCAAGCGATCGATATGCTCAATCCCCTGAATCGTCTTGTATTTCCCTGGTTTTTCCGAATTGCGGTTGAGCTTTTGAGCGATGGCTTTTTTCAAGATGCCATTGATCAATGTCGATTTTCCAGAACCGGAAACTCCAGTGACTGCGATAAATTTGCCCAGAGGAAAGCGCGCTGTGATGTCTTGTAAGTTATTCTCACTGGCTCCTGTTATTTCAATATAGCGGCCATTCCCTGAACGGCGTTCCGTTGGAACCGGAATCTTGCGCTTGCCGGACAAGTACTGACCTGTGATGGATTTGCTGTTGCGAGCCACCTGCTTTGGAGTTCCTGCTGCAACGATCTCTCCACCAAAGACACCGGCACCTGGTCCGACGTCGATCAGGTAGTCTGCCTCTCTCATGGTATCTTCATCATGTTCGACGACGATCAAGGTGTTGCCTAAATCTCGCATCTTCTTGAGACTGGCAATCAAGCGGTCATTGTCCCTTTGATGGAGGCCGATAGACGGCTCATCCAAGATGTAAAGGACACCAGAGAGGTTGGAACCGATCTGGGTTGCCAAGCGAATGCGCTGGCTTTCTCCACCTGATAAGGTCCCAGCCGATCGTGACAGGGTCAAGTAATTGAGCCCCACATTGTTTAAGAAGGTCAAGCGATCCTTAATCTCTTTTAGGATCGGTCTTGCAATTGTTGCTTCATTGTCCGTTAAGACCAGCTTGTCCACGGCTTTTAAGTGGTCTGCAATCGATAGATCTGACACTTCCCCGATATGCATCCCCTTTTCTCCTCCGACACGAACTGAGAGAGCCTGGTCATTGAGACGGTAGCCATGGCAGGTCGCACAGGTCAATTCGTTCATATAGGAGCTCATTTGGTTGCGGGTGAAATCACTATTGGTCTCACGGAAACGACGGTGAATGTTGTTTACGACCCCTTCAAAAGGAATCTCAATATCCCGAACCCCACCAAACTCATTTTCATAGTGGAAGTGGAATTCCTTGCCGTTTGAACCATAGAGGACCAAGTCCTTTTCTTCTTGAGAAAGATCGGAAAACGGCTGATCCATATCAACGCCAAAATGGGTCATGGCTTGCTCCAACATCTGTGGATAGTAGTTGGAAGAGATCGGATTCCAAGGAGCGAGGGCTCCTTCGCGAAGGGTTAAGCGATCATCTGGCACCACCAAATCCAAGTCCACCTCTAGCTTAATGCCCAGCCCATCACAGTCTGGACAAGATCCAAAAGGCGCAATGAAAGAAAAGAGGCGGGGCTCTAATTCAGGAACGGTAAAGCCACAGACTGGACAAGCATAATGTTCCGAAAAGAGCAGTTCCTTGCCATCCATGGTATCAATCACCACATAACCATCCGCAATTCGAAGAGCTGCTTCAATCGAATCAAAGAGCCGCGAGCGGATGCCCTCTTTAATCACGATTCGGTCCACAACTACTTCAATCGTGTGCTGCTTGCTTTTAGATAGTTCTGGAACCTCTGTCACATCATAGATCTCACCATCGACCCGCACCCGGACATAGCCGTCTTTTTGCACCTTTTCAATGATATTCTTGTGCTGGCCTTTTTTCTTGCGAATAATAGGGGCTAGAATTTGCAGGCGTTGGCGCTCTGGTAATTCTAAGACTTGATCAACAATTTGCTCAACAGAAGAAGCCGTAATCGCTCCATGCCCATTGATACAATAAGGCGTCCCTACACGTGCATAGAGCAAGCGCAGGTAGTCATTGATCTCTGTTGCCGTCCCCACTGTAGAACGAGGGTTTTTACTGGTCGTTTTTTGGTCGATGGAAATGGCTGGACTCAAGCCGTCAATAGAGTCCACATCTGGTTTTTCCATATTTCCCAAGAACTGCCGGGCATAGGCCGATAAGCTCTCCACGTAGCGGCGCTGACCTTCTGCATAGAGGGTATCAAAGGCCAGACTGGACTTTCCAGATCCAGACAAACCCGTCACCACGACTAATTTGTCCCGTGGAATTTCCACGTCTATATTTTTTAAATTATGGGCGCGTGCCCCATGAATGACAATTTTATCTTGCATGTTCTTACTCTAATCACCTTTTTGTTAACCTCCATTATAACAAATTTTTTAGTATTCTTTTATCCAAAACCGTCCTTTTTCTGATATAATGTTAAGGTGTAAAAAAACAAGGGGAGGCACCATGAAACAGGTCTTTTTATCGACAACGACTGAATTTAAAGAAATAGAGACGCTGGAACCCGGTAGCTGGATCAACCTTGTTAACCCTTCTCAAAGTGAATCGATGGAAATCGCCTCTGCTTTTAATATCGATATTGCAGACTTACGGGCTCCACTCGATGCGGAAGAAATGTCCCGTATGACCATCGAAGATGAGTATACCTTGATCATCGTCGACGTTCCCATCAAGGAAGAGCGGAACAATCAGACCTACTATGTCACCATCCCTTTGGGAATCATCCTAACAGAAGAGGCTATCATCACGACTTGCTTGGAGAAATTGCCGCTTCTCGATATCTTTATCAACCGACGCTTGCGGAATTTCTATACCTTTATGAGGTCACGCTTTATCTTTCAGATCCTCTATCGCAATGCTGAACTCTACTTATCTGCGCTTCGTACCCTGGATCGAAAGAGCGAACAGATTGAAAGCCAATTGCACAAATCAACGCGTAATGAAGAGCTGATTGAGTTGATGGAGTTAGAAAAAACCATCGTCTACTTTAAGGCCTCACTGAAAACCAATGAGCGCGTGATCAAGAAATTGACCAGTGCCACTAGCAACATCAAGAAATACCTAGAAGACGAAGATCTACTGGAAGATACCTTGATCGAAACCCAGCAAGCCATTGAGATGGCGGATATTTATGGAAACATCCTCCACTCCATGACCGATACCTTCGCATCAATCATCTCCAACAACCAGAATAACATCATGAAGACCTTGGCCATGGTGACCATCGTCATGTCCATCCCAACCATGATTTTCTCGGCCTACGGGATGAACTTCAAAGACAATGAATTACCGCTCAATGGAGAACCAAACGCCTTCTGGCTGATCATTTTCATCGCCTTTGCCCTGACCGGGTCTCTCGTCGTCTACCTCATCCATAAAAAATGGTTCTAACCAAACTTGTACATCAAAGGAGTAACTATGTCTCAAACCGACCTTCATCAACTTAGTAAGAAAAATCAAGAATTTATCCGGATCGCCAAACACCAATTGCTTGAAAACGGAAAGACAGAGGAAGAAGCAGAAAGCCTCATCCAAGAAATTCTTCCAGCTATCCATGAAAACCAAGGAAAAGGAATTCCGGCACGGACCCTTTTTGGAGCTCCAACTGTATGGGCGAATTCTTTCAGCGAGAAAGAACGCTATGAAAAAGAGCATCCGAAATTAAACGATGCTCCCTCTCTCATGATTTTGGATTCCTTCCTCTTTATCTTTGGTGTTTTTGCTGCGATTAGCGCCTTTATGAACTTGGTCGCACCGCGTCGTACTGGCTATGGGTTGATCACCTTGATTCTTGGAAGTTTGACAGGGGCCCTGCTCTTGTATCTCATGTACTACTTCTTCTATCAGTATATGGATGGCACCAAAGATCGCAGCGAGCGTCCCTCTCTTTGGAAATCCATGCCGATTCTTGTTGGAGTCATGTTCCTTTGGGTCATTGTCTTGTCCTTTACTTCCCTACTCCCACAGGTTCTCAACCCAACTATTCCAGATGTCCTTGCCATCGTTTTAGGAGCTTTAGCACTTGTCCTTCGCTTCTACCTCAAGAAACGCTTTAATATTAAAAGTTCGAGCACAGCACCCGCAACTCGTCGCTAAAAAGAAACGGATGAAGTTTTCATCCGTTTTTGTTTTACTGTATTTCCCTGTTCAATCTTTTTGAAAAATAGAGGACTAAGTCATCATTGTTTTCACAAGAACTGTAAGGGGCTAAGGGGTGATCACTAAACCAAACCCCAGATCCATCTGGGATATAGCCCCGTTTGACATACAGTCTTTGAGCTGGGCCATAACCCGAGTGTAAACCAACCCCTAAAGTAACAATCTCTGATAGTAGCCGGACTCTTTTTTCTGCCTCCTCTAAGAGTTGATTCCCAATCCCTCGATTTCTAAATGGTTCAAAAACATTAAAATCAGATAGTTCAGGATAGACTCCCACGAAAGGGCCGTGCTTGGCAGCAGGCAATATAGTGATATAGCCTGCCACAAATCCATCCGACTCAGCTACTAATACGTCCCTCTCTCTATTCTCCTGCTCTTGAAAATAGCTAGTCAAGATATCCTCTCTACCTGGCCACCCTTGGTGGATAAAGGCTTGAGAGATGTGCTCAATATCTGCCTTTATCATCCTCCTGATGATTACACCTTCCTTCATAGTTCCCTCCTTGATACCTTTCTCCCCTCATTATAGCATAATCAGAGCTTGGGAAAGTTCACAGAGCTTCACACGGACCTAACACACTATCACATTTCTATGCTCGCAAAAAAAGATCCAATGGGTCTGAAAAAGAGGTCCACTGGACCTCAACTCGCCCTTACATTTCCAAGCTCGTGAAAAAAAGACCCGTTTGGGTCTTAATTCGCTCTCTTGTCTTCAAGCTCATGAAAAAGAGGTCCACTGGACCTGAAAAAAAGACCCACCCGGGTCTTTTCTTTAATCTTCGTTTACGAAAGGCATTAAAGCCATTACGCGAGCGCGTTTGATAGCTGTTGTTACTTTACGTTGGTTCTTCGCTGAAGTTCCAGTTACACGACGAGGAAGGATTTTCCCACGTTCTGAAACGAAACGGCTAAGAAGCTCAGTATCTTTGTAATCGACATATTCGATTTTGTTTGCTGCGATGTAATCAACTTTTTTACGGCGTTTGAATCCGCCACGACGTTGTTGAGCCATGTTTAATTCTCCTTTATAGTTTTAATTCGTTAAACCCATTCTTAGAATGGAAGATCGTCGTCTGAGATATCCATTGGATTCGCTCCAAATGGATTTTCTTCACGACCAAAGTTTGGCGCTGCATTGCTTGGTTCAGATCCACCAAAGCTTGGGGTTGCATTTCCAGCAAAACCACCGTTGCCTGATGAATAACCACCACCTGCATGCCCTTCGCGTGCTGCACGGCTTTCCAATAGTTGGAAGCTGTCTGCTACGACTTCAGTGACATAAACACGTTGACCTTGCTGGTTTTCGTAATTACGTGTTTGAATGCGACCGGTAATCCCAATCAAAGCACCTTTCTTAGCCCAGTTGGCTAAGTTTTCTGCTTGCTGACGCCAGATCACACAGTTGATGAAATCGGCTTCGCGTTCTCCATTTTGACTCTTGAAGTTGCGGTTGACAGCTAGGCTGAAAGTAGCAACTGCTTGATTGCTTGGAGTGTAGCGAAGTTCAGCATCACGGGTCATACGACCGACAAGTACAACATTGTTAATCATAAGTCACCTCGGATGATTTCTTACGCGTCAACTTTTACGATCATGTGACGAAGAATGTCACCGTTGATTTTTGAAAGACGGTCGAACTCGTTAAGAGCTACAGCGTCGTTCGCTTCAACGTTTACGATGTGGTAAAGTCCTTCACGGAAATCTTGGATTTCGTATGCAAGACGACGTTTTTCCCAATCTTTTGATTCAACAACAGTTGCACCGTTGTCAGTCAAGATAGAATCGAAACGTGCTACAAAAGAGTTTTTAGCTTCTTATTCAATGTTTGAACGAATAATATAAAGAATTTAGTATTTAGCCATTGATAACGTTCCTCCTTTAGGACTAATGACCCCCTG
>OFLV01000155.1_pt1 | contig 7990 bp, 4 predicted proteins | sample 1540901 | NCBI WGS metagenome assembly OFLV01 (sample SAMEA4413050, study PRJEB24355) | metagenome | biome: human; feature: gut; material: faeces | place: United Kingdom | collected 2010
ACTAAACTATGAAAGAAAGATAAGACGCAAGCCGGAGGCTTGCTAGGAAGATATTTCCCGCCGTGGTGAAAGTTTCAGTAGCTTGTGCTACTGAAACAGGGGATTTTTGAGACAGTAGGCTCAAAAATAAGTGATGAAATCCCGAAGGGAGTTGCTCACGTCCCCACCACTTAAGGGAAATATCAAAAAGAAAAAAAGAGAAAAAATAACAAGGAGAAAAACATATGTCTAAAATTATCGGTATTGACTTAGGTACAACAAACTCAGCAGTAGCAGTTCTTGAAGGAACTGAATCAAAAATTATCGCAAACCCAGAAGGTAACCGCACAACTCCATCTGTAGTTTCATTCAAAAACGGTGAAATCATCGTTGGTGACGCTGCAAAACGTCAAGCAGTCACAAATCCAGATACAGTGATCTCTATCAAATCTAAGATGGGTACTTCTGAAAAAGTTTCTGCTAACGGAAAAGAATACACTCCACAAGAAATCTCAGCTATGATCCTTCAATACTTGAAAGGTTACGCTGAAGATTACCTTGGTGAAAAAGTAACGAAAGCAGTTATCACAGTTCCTGCTTACTTCAACGATGCGCAACGTCAAGCAACTAAAGACGCTGGTAAAATCGCTGGTCTTGAAGTAGAACGTATCGTCAACGAACCAACTGCAGCAGCCCTTGCTTATGGTTTGGATAAGACTGATAAAGAAGAAAAAATCTTGGTATTCGACCTTGGTGGTGGTACATTCGACGTATCTATCCTTGAATTGGGTGATGGTGTCTTTGACGTATTGGCAACTGCAGGGGATAATAAACTCGGTGGTGACGACTTTGACCAAAAAATTATCGATTACATGGTTGAAGAATTCAAGAAAGAAAATGGTATCGACTTGTCAACAGACAAGATGGCGCTTCAACGTTTGAAAGATGCAGCTGAAAAAGCGAAGAAAGACCTTTCTGGTGTGACTTCAACTCAAATCAGCTTGCCATTCATCACTGCAGGCGCTGCTGGACCTCTTCACTTGGAAATGACCTTGACTCGTGCGAAATTCGATGATTTGACTCGTGACCTTGTAGAACGTACGAAAACTCCAGTTCGTCAAGCCCTTTCAGATGCAGGTTTGAGCTTGTCAGATATCGACGAAGTCATCCTTGTCGGTGGTTCAACTCGTATTCCTGCCGTTGTAGAAGCTGTTAAAGCTGAAACTGGTAAAGAACCAAACAAATCAGTGAACCCTGACGAAGTTGTGGCTATGGGTGCTGCGATCCAAGGTGGTGTGATCACTGGTGACGTGAAAGACGTTGTCCTTCTTGACGTAACGCCATTGTCACTTGGTATCGAAACAATGGGTGGAGTCTTCACAAAATTGATCGACCGCAACACTACAATTCCAACTTCTAAATCACAAGTCTTCTCAACTGCAGCAGACAACCAACCAGCCGTTGATATCCACGTTCTTCAAGGGGAACGCCCAATGGCAGCAGATAACAAGACTCTTGGACGCTTCCAATTGACTGATATTCCAGCTGCACCTCGTGGTATCCCACAAATCGAAGTTACATTTGACATCGACAAGAACGGTATCGTATCTGTTAAAGCGAAAGATCTTGGAACTCAAAAAGAACAAACAATTGTTATCCAATCAAACTCAGGTTTGACAGACGAAGAAATCGACCGCATGATGAAAGATGCAGAAGCTAACGCTGAAGCAGATAAGAAACGTAAAGAAGAAGTTGACCTTCGTAACGAAGTAGACCAAGCAATCTTTGCGACTGAAAAGACAATCAAAGAAACTGAAGGTAAAGGCTTCGATGCAGAACGTGATGCTGCCCAAGCTGCCCTCGATGAGCTTAAGAAAGCCCAAGAAGATAACAACTTGGAAGAAATGAAAGCAAAACTTGAAGCATTGAACGAAAAAGCTCAAGGACTTGCCGTTAAACTCTACGAACAAGCCGCAGCAGCGCAACAAGCTCAAGCAGGAGCAGAAGGCGCACAAGCAACAGGAAATGCAGGCGATGATGTCGTAGACGGAGAGTTTACGGAGAAGTAAAACAATCCAGTGGATTGTTTTAGCGGAACCTCCTGAAATAAAGAAAGGTTCCGAGATTTGAGGATTCCTTTAAGCCGAAACTCAATTCAGCCTAACTAGTAAATGATAAAAAGAAATCCAGAGGTTGCAACCCAGCCTCTGTTTTTCGGTAAAATAGAGGATATTGCCTATGAAAAAAGTACTTTGTATCATTTATCCAAATTTTTCTCTTTATGAGATAACCGCTTTAACAAGTACTTTAGCTCTGTCTTTTGACGTCACGATTGATTATGCCGCTTCAGATCATTCGATGGTGGTCTCTGAGGATGGCTTGCCCTGTCAACCAACGAAAACACTAGATCAAATCCGTATAGAAGAGTATTCTTGCGTGATTTTGCCAGGAATGGTCAATATAGGCCCTGCCCTACAGGATGAGAAATTGATTTCGTTCTTGAGGGACCTTGGTGAGCAAGATATCCTAATTGCAGCCATTTCTTCAGCGCCTCTTTTATTAGCGAAAGCAGGTCTGTTGGAGGATACGAAATTTACAGGTGGAATTTGGCAAAACTTCTTTGACTATTTTGAATTTCTTCCACGTGAGAATTTCCAACCGAAAGTCCTTGTGCAAGATAAACAGATCATTACGGCTATCGGTTTTGCCCATCAAGAGTTTGCAAGGAAAGTGATTCTAAGTCTAGGGTTGGCAGAGAATACGGACAACTACTTTAAGGAACAGAACGAGTACGCTGAAGAGGATTTGATATTTACTCTATCGGACCAAGAGTTTGATCAAGTGAAGCGAAGTATAGAAAACACCCTCTAAAGATGTACATGAAAATTATAGAAAGGAACAAAGAGTGTTCGGGGAATTGAACCCGAGCGGAAAGCTTGGAAATTAGATAAACCGCCTAAGAAATCAGGATTTCTTGTCGGTTTCCTAAATTTCAGTCGCTTTCTGTTCGCTCTTAGTATCTTGTATGAACAATACTGAATTTTATGACCGTTTGGGCGTTTCAAAGAATGCATCTCAAGATGAGATCAAGAAAGCCTATCGGAAATTATCTAAAAAATATCACCCAGATATCAACAAGGAGCCTGGTGCTGAGGAAAAGTACAAGGAAGTTCAAGAAGCTTATGAGACTTTGAGTGACGAGCAAAAACGGGCTGCTTATGACCAATATGGTGCTGCGGGTGCCAATGGTGGCTTCGGTGGCGGAGCAGGTGGTTTTGGTGGCTTTGATGGTGCTGGTTTTGGTGGCTTTGAAGATATCTTCTCTAGCTTCTTTGGTGGCGGTGCAAGTCGTAATCCAAATGCACCTCGTCAAGGGGATGACCTCCAATACCGCGTCAATCTCAAGTTTGAAGAAGCGATTTTTGGTGCGGAAAAAGAAGTCAAGTACCATCGGGAAGCTAGCTGTCATACCTGTCATGGTTCTGGGGCTAAGCCAGGGACTAGTCCGGTGACCTGTGGACGCTGTCATGGTTCTGGAGTTATCAATGTGGATACGCAAACCCCTCTTGGGATGATGCGCCGTCAAGTGACCTGTGATGTCTGTCATGGTCGTGGCCAAGAAATCAAAGATCCATGTACGACTTGTCGTGGAACAGGTCATGAAAAACAAGCTCATAGCGTGAACGTTAAGATTCCTGCCGGAGTTGAAACAGGTCAACAAATCCGCTTAGCAGGTCAAGGAGAAGCCGGCTTTAACGGTGGACCTTATGGTGACTTGTATGTCGTTGTCAATGTTGAGCCGAGCGATCGCTTTGAACGAGATGGCTCAACCATCTACTACAAGTTAGACTTGAACTTTGTCCAAGCAGCTCTTGGAGATACGGTCCATGTGCCAACTGTTCACGGAGATGTTGATTTGGTCATTCCTGAAGGAACCCAAACCGGTAAGAAATTCCGCCTCCGTGGAAAAGGGGCTCCAAGCTTACGTGGTGGTGCCATGGGAGATCAATATGTATCTGTCAATGTCGTCACCCCAACTGGTTTAAATGACAAGCAAAAAGAAGCCCTTCAAGCCTTTGCGGAAGCAAGTGATTTGAAGGTCAACCCAAAGAAAAAAGGGTTCTTTGACAAGGTCAAAGATGCTTTAGATGATTTATAAGAAAGAACGAGTTTCCTTTTGAGTAAGGAGCTCGTTTTATTTTGGATCGAATCCAAGAACTTCCTCTCCTAATTAAAGAATAATGAGAACCTTCATTGAATTTATTAAGATATCGTGGTAAATTTAAGAAAACGATTACAAAGACAATTTAGGAGGTCCTGATGAAATCACATCAACCACGTTATGCGATTCGCAAGTATGCAGTAGGAGCTGCTTCGGTGCTCATAGGATTTTTTGCTGGTGCTCATGTTGTAGCTGCAGATACGTCGAGCGTTACAGACAGTCCTTCAACGACAGTTCCAACTCAGCCAAGCGAGGGTGAGTCAACGATTTCTCTTAATGAGGAAGCTTCTCAGCCAACAGTAGAAAAACCAACGGCTCCTGCTCCAATCGTCGATCAAAGTCAACCGACACTGCCTGATCGTGAATTGCGGGTATCAGATCTTGACCGTTTGATTCGCGAAGAAGCAAGTTCTGTCGCAGAGTCGGATGTGGCAGCTCAACCAGCGACAGCAACGACGGAAACACCTACTAAAGATCCTGATCAGGAAGAAAAATTAGCCAAGAAAAAGATTGTATCGATCGATGCCGGTCGCAAGTACTTCTCACCAGACCAAATCAAGGAAATCATTGATGAAGCAAGTAAGACGGGTTATACAGACTTGCATCTTCTAGTTGGAAATGATGGTTTGCGCTTTGTGCTGGATGACATGTCTTTGAAAGTGGGAGATACTTCTTATTCTAGCCAAGCCGTGACAGATGCGGTTGAAAAAGGGACGAAGGCTTATTACGATGATCCGAACGGGACAGCCTTGACCCAGGCTCAAATGGATGATATTTTAGCCTACGCCAAATCGAAGAAAGTAGGTGTCATCCCAACCATTAATAGTCCAGGTCACATGGATGCGATTCTGACAGCCATGGAACAATTGGGGATCGAAAACCCTCACTTTAATTACTTTGGCACTAAAAAATCAGCCCGGACAGTTGATTTGGACAACCAAAAAGCCTTAGACTTTACCAAGGCTTTGGTAGACAAGTATGTGGCTTATTTCAGCGGCAAGGCAGACATTTTTAACATCGGTTTGGATGAATATGCCAATGATGCCACAGATGCCCATGGTTGGCAGGTTCTCCAAGCTAGCAAGCATTGGCCAGGTGAAGGCTACCCAGAAAAAGGCTATGAAAAATTCATCCAATATGCTAATGATCTAGCAGCTATTGTGAAAAAACACAAGATGAAACCAATGGCCTTTAATGACGGGATCTACTACAATGGCGATACTTCCTATGGCACTTTTGACAAGGATATCATTGTCTCCTACTGGACAGGTGGATGGAACGGCTATGATGTCGCTTCTTCAAAACTCTTGTCCGAACTAGGTCATCAGATTCTTAATACCAATGATGTTTGGTATTATGTGCTTGGACGGGACAAGGCTGGATCTGGTTGGTACAACCTTGATCAAGGCCTCGAAGGAATTTCCAAGTCAGCGATTGATGTAGTTCAAAAAAATGATGGAGCTAAGGTGCCCTTCATCGGTGGCATGGTAGCTGCCTGGGCAGATACGCCATCTGCAACCTACAAAAAAGACCTTCTCTTTAAGCTGATGCATGCCTTCGCGGACAAGAATGCGGACTACTTTGTAGCAGATCCTGAAGTCGTCGAAAAAGCTCTTTCAGAAGCTCCAACTGATTTGGATCACTATACACCGGAATCTCTAGTAGCCTTTGCGGCAGCTAAAAAAGCTTTAGAAGGGGCAGGAGCAGACACGACTCGAGCAGAGGCCAAAACCTTGATCGACAATCTCAAAGCAGCTCAAGATGCTTTGGTGTATACAGAAAGCTACGCGAAAGAAGTTGCTGCAAAAGAAGCAGCAGAAAAACTCGCCATGAAGAAGGTCATCTCGATCGATGCAGGTCGCAAATACTTCTCGCTGGATCAGTTGAAACGGATCGTCGATAAGGCCAGTGAGCTGGGTTATTCTGACTTGCACCTCCTTGTCGGAAACGATGGTATGCGCTTCGTTCTCGATGATATGACGGTGGAAGCCAATGGCAAAACCTATGCCAGTGATGATGTGAAAAAGGCCATTTTAGAAGGCACCAAGGCCTATTACGATGATCCAAATGGTCAAGCCTTGACCCAAGCAGAAATGGATGAACTCCATGCTTATGCGACTGCGAAAGGAATCGGCTTGATTGCGGCAGTCAATAGTCCTGGACACATGGATGCTTTGTTGGTGGCCATGGAAAAATTGGGCATTGAAAATCCACAAGCCAGCTTTGATACAGTTTCAAAAACAACCATGGATTTGACCAATGAAGCAGCAGTCAACTTTACCAAAGCCTTGATTGGTAAGTACATGGACTACTTCAAAGATAAGTCTAAGATCTTTAATTATGGAACGGATGAATATGCCAATGACGCTACCAGTGCGCAAGGCTGGTACTACCTCAAGTGGTATGACCTCTATGGTAAGTTTGCTAAGTATTCCAATAGTCTTGCAGCCATGGCGCGTGAAAAAGGCTTGCAGCCAATGGCCTTTAACGATGGCTTCTATTATGGAGATGAAGATGATGTCGCCTTTGACAAGGACGTCTTGATTTCATACTGGTCTAAAGGATGGTGGGGCTATAACCTCGCATCTCCACAGTACCTCGCAGACAAGGGCTACAAATTCCTCAATACCAACGGTGACTGGTACTATGTTTTGGGCCATAGAGGAGAGCAAAGCTATCCACTCGATAAAGCTCTTCAACATTCAGAAACCGTTCCATTTGAACAATTAGCTTCAACCAAATATCCTGATGTCAAGATACCGACATCCGGAAGTATGTTGGGAATTTGGGCTGATGAGCCGGCCAATGAATACAAGGAAGAAGAAGTCTTCCAGGTCATGGAAGCTTTTGCCAACCACAACAAGGACTATTTCAAAGCAGACTTCACTGCTCTTAGAAAAGCAGTTGATACGGTGCCAACAGATCTAGACATTTACACACCAGAATCTCGCGCAGCACTTGCGAAAGTCTTAGGTAGCTTGAATTGGAATGTGAGTCGTGCTCATCAAGATCAGGTGGATCAAGAAGTGGCTGCTCTGACCCAAGCCCTTGCGGGGCTCAAGCCAATCACGCAAGTAGGTAGCTTGGCTGAAAATGACGTCAAAGCCCTAGTGGAAGACAAACCAAGTCTTGAAATCGTAGAAAAAGAACTTGACTTTGACCTTGTGGAACGGACTAATCCAGATCTCGCTAAAGGAGAACGCAGAGTGATCCAGGCTGGGGTTAAAGGGCAAGGTCTTGAGTATGTAGAGGTTTCGGCGCTTGATCAAAGTCGAAAAGTAATCGCTACAGAAGTTGCTAAAGAGCCAGTTGCAGAAATTGTTGAAGTCGGTACCAAAGAAATTGTGATCCCAACAAGCCCTTCAGTAGAAGCGCCAGTGAAACCAGACGTGCTTGTAAACAAAATGGTTTCAGATCCTTCAACACCTCAAGTGATCTCAAAGGCTCAACCAGTAGCACCAGTAAATATCCCAACGCCAATTCCAGCAGTTGTGGAAAAAGAGGTTCGTTCAGAAACAGTAAACTCTAACAAGCAACTCCCAGAAACAGGAGTGGAATCTGCTTTGGGACTCGCTTTACTAGGGGCGATCTTAGGAGCAGCAGGAATGGACTTGAAAAATAAAAAAAGAGACTAAGACCTAGTTGACTTGTAATAGGTCGAAGTTAGGAGAGTGGGACAGAAATCGGTAATTCGTTAGAATTCGATTTCGTCGTCCCACCTCCGCACAGTTGAGTAGGGCTGTAAAAGCTGATGAAATCAGCGTAGTAGAGCCCACTCAACCACTGCGT
>OFLV01000164.1_pt1 | contig 7656 bp, 3 predicted proteins | sample 1540901 | NCBI WGS metagenome assembly OFLV01 (sample SAMEA4413050, study PRJEB24355) | metagenome | biome: human; feature: gut; material: faeces | place: United Kingdom | collected 2010
GGAAAAACGGTGCTGGGAAAACAACGATTTTCCACAGCATTCTGCGTTTTTTAGAATACAGCGGTAGGATTTCTTTTGAGGGCAAAGCTATTTCTCAAGATACTTATCGGGAAATTGGCTATTTACCAGAAGAACGAAGTTTGATGCCTAAGTTGACTGTCTATGAGCAGGTGCGTTATTTGGCGAATTTAAAAGGTGTCTCAAGTGCAGTTGTGAGAGAAAAATTGCCTCAGTGGATGGAACGATTGCAAGTTAAAGGAAAATTGACTGATAAAATCAAGAGCTTGTCAAAAGGAAATCAGCAGAAAGTGCAGCTGATTATTACACTTTTACATGAGCCAAATTTGATTATCTTAGACGAGCCTTTCAGCGGTCTTGACCCAGTTAATACGGAGATTTTAAAGCAAGTTATTATTGAAGAAAAAGAGCGCGGAGCGACCATTATCTTTTCTGATCATGTCATGACAAATGTGGAAGAATTATGTGATAAGATCATCATGCTTCGTGATGGTAAAGTCATTTTGGATGGTAGTGTACAAGAAGTTCGTAATCGCTATGGGAAAACACGACTCTTTGTATCTAGTCCGCTTTCTCAAGCTGAATTAGAGGCGCTTCCTCACGTAAGCAGAGCCAGTCTGACCAATCAAGGAACATGGCGATTGATATTAGATGACGAAACAGCTGGGAAGGACTTGTTTGACTTGCTGACTAAAGGACAATATATTGCAACTTTTGACCAACAAGCTCCAACAATTGATGAAATCTTTAAGTTAGAATCAGGGGTGGAAGTATGAAACAGACGTTAATTGTGATCAAAGAGACTTATCTTCGTCATGTCAAGTCATGGAGTTTTGTCTTCATGGTTCTTTCTCCTTTCATCTTTATTGGTCTTAGTTTTGGAGTTGGGTATCTTTCTTCCATGTCAAGTAGCAATTCTAGCCGTATTGCAGTTGTAACAGACAATGCACAAATCAAGGAAGTTTTAAAAGATAGCAAGAATCTGGACTTCGATTATAAAGATGAAGCAGCAGCCAAGAAAGCTATAAAAGACGGTGATGTCGAGGGGTATTTGCTGCTATCAGAAGCAAGCGGTCAAATTAAAGCAACCTATGTTGCTGATACAGGGATGAATGGCACTACAAAGGCAGCAATTTCACAGAAATTACTACAATTGCAACAGGTTGCAAATATTAGCCAAGCTAATTTATCAGCTAATCAAGTGAAGCTACTTTCAAGAGCTATTGATTTCAAAGAAGAAATTGATGAGAAGAAAGAATCGAAGAAGGCAACTCAAACGATTGTCGCAACAGCAATTGGTCTTGTACTTTATATGATTCTCCTTGTTTACACAAGCTCAACTGCTCAAGAAATTGCAAGCGAAAAAGGAACCAAGATTATGGAGGTTATTTTCTCCAGTATCAAGGCTTCTGAATATTTCTATGGTCGAATGGCAGGGATTTTTGCAGTTATCTTGACCCATGTTAGCATTTATGTAATCGGTGCAGTGCTGTTGCTTGCTTTTTCAGACCAGATTTCTTTTGTAAAAGAATTCTTAGATTCCAATCCAAATCTGATGAAGCATTTGGGAGAAGCAATTTCCTTTAATACTATTGCTTTCATCACCTTGAGTGTCTTTATGTTTGTGGTCTTATCTGCCTTTTTAGGATCAATGGTGACGAGAATTGAAGACGTTGGGAAAGCTGTTCAGCCTGTTGTGATGCTGATTCTCCTTGGATTTTTTGGAGTGACGGCTCTTGGAAATGCTGGTGACACGATCTTGTTGAAAGTTGGTTCTTATATTCCGTTTATTTCGACCTTCTTTATGCCCTTCCGTGCGATTAACGGTTATGCAAATGGGCTAGAAGCTTGGATTTCATTTACCATTTCCTTTGTCTTTACCTTAGGAATGACAGTTTATATCGGTCGGATTTACTCCAGTTTGATTTTGCAGACGGATGATATTGGCATTTGGAAGAGCTTCAAAAAAGCTTTAGCTTATCATTAAAAATTGTTCTCCACAAGTATTCTTGTGGGGATTTTTTCTTGATAAGGTATGCAGTCAATCGCTGTTGAAAAACTTTAAAAATGATATAATAAGACTATATTTTGACAAAAAGGATGCTCATGAAATTACTTTATACTGATATTCGCAATCCCTTAACGAAGATTTTGGTGAAAGAAGCAGAGCGCTTGGCACAAGCAGGCAAGCGCGTGTTTTATATTGCCCCCAACTCTCTTTCATTTGAAAAAGAGAGGGCTGTTTTGAGTCTTTTAGAAAACCACGCTTCGTTTGCTATTACAGTGACACGTTTTGCGCAGATGGCGCGTTATTTTGTCCTCAATGATGTGCAGCAAGGCAGACCATTAGACGATATTGGTTTGGGAATGCTCTTTTATAAGGTATTATCTGAAATGGAAGAGCATGATTTGCAGGTGTACGGAGGCATTCGGACGGATGTGCAGTTTATTCAGCAATTGGTTGAGCTTTTTCATGAATTGCAAGCTGCTCAAATGACCTTTGCGGATTTAGACTATCTAGATGAGGATGAGAAAAAAGCAGATTTGATCAAGATTTTACAGCTAGTGACGCATCAGCTAAATCAGAGTGAATTTATTTCTGAGTCAAATATTATGGTCTTTGCTAATCATATTACAGCAGGTGATGTAGATAAAGAATTGCAAGGATTGGCTTTGGTCATTGACGGTTTTACACGTTTTTCAGCTGAAGAAGCTTATTTGATCGAGCTTTTGCATAGCAAGGGTGTGGAAATCATTATTGGTGTTTATGCCAGTGAGAAGGCATACCGTGCAACTTTTCGAGAGGGCAATCTCTATCAGGCTAGCGTGGATTTCTTGCGCCATTTGGCAAATGAGTATGAAGTGAAACCTGAATATAGACCTGCAACGCAGCCAGATGATGCTTTTGGGAACATTTCAAAACTGCTAGAAAGCCGTTATGATTTCTCAGATGTTGAGTTGGAATTGACGGAGCAAGACCGCTCGCATGTACAGATTTGGTCGACTGTCAATCAAAAAGAAGAACTGGAATATGTGGCGAAAAGCATTCGCCAGCGAGTTCATGATGGTGCTCGCTACAAAGATATTCGCTTACTTTTGGGAGATGTGGAAGCCTATCGTTTGCAGTTAAAGACGATTTTTGATCAGTATCAGATTCCTTTTTATTTGGGGCGAAGCGAGTCCATGGCACATCACCCTTTGGTGCAGTTTATTGAAGCGTTAGTGCGTTTAAAACGCTATAATTTTCGGACAGAAGATTTGCTTAATCTTGTAAAAACAGGTCTTTATGGTCATTTAAAGCAAGAAGAACTAGACTTATTTGAGCAATATATTCGCTTTGCAGATGTAAAAGGGATTAGTAAATTTTCTAAAGATTTTACTCATAATCAGCATCAAAAATTTGACCTGATTCACATCAATCAATTAAGAAAAAAAATAGTCACTCCGCTTTTGGAGTTTTTAAAATCTCGCAGTCAAACAGCGACAGGTTTGCTTCAAAAATTTCATCAATTTTTAACAACAATTGCTTTTTCTCAGAATTTTGCTGGTTTGGTAGATTCTACGAATCCGCAAGATCAAGAACGGCAAGAAGAAGTTTGGAAAGCTTTTTGTCATGTTTTGGAACAATTTGCCAGTGTCTTTTCAGCCAGCAAGGTCAAGCTAGATGATTTTCTGACTCTAGTGCAGTCAGGAATGCTGTTATCCAACTATCGAACTATTCCAGCAACGGTGGACGTTGTGACCGTTCAATCTTATGATTTGATTGAGCCCTTGTCAAGTCCTTTTGTCTATGCTGTTGGTTTGACCCAAGACTATTTTCCAAAAAATTCCCAAAATAAGAGCCTTTTGTCAGACGAAGACCGACTACGATTAAATGAAGCGACTGATGCGCATTCGGAATTGCTGATTGCTGCTCAGGAAAATCTCCAGAAAAATCGTTTTGTTGCCTTGTCGCTTTTGAATGCTGCAACAGAGAGGCTTGTCCTCTCCACCCCTCAGATTGTCAATGAAATAGAGAACAACATTTCTCCATATTTGTTAGAATTGCATGAACAACCAATTGGGCTGCCGATTGAAGTGAAGCGTTTGCAGGCAACGAGTGATGATATTGGAACTTATCGAGCTCTGCTGGCAAGGGTTATTGAGTTGAATCAAGGGGATATTGATCGGGAGCGTTCTTTGACGGAGAAAGAGCAGACTTTTTGGTCAGTAGCTGTGCGGGTTCTGCGCAAAAAATTGGAAAGCGAAGGTATTTCGATTCCTAATGTAACGTCAAGCCTTGAAACAGAAACCTTGTCAACGCAGACATTGCAAGCTCTTTATCCGCCTCATCAGGCATTTCTACTGTCGACTTCAGCTTTGACAGAATTCTACCGCAATCAATATGCTTATTTTTTGAAGTATGTCTTGGCTTTGCAGGAAGAAATGACGATTCACCCAGATGCGCGCAGCCATGGAAATTTTCTGCATCGTGTGTTTGAAAAAGTCATGCAAGAGCAGTCTAGTGAGCCATTTGATAATCGCCTAGAAAAAGCCATTCAAGAAACCAGTCAGGAGGCAGAATTTAAAACTCTTTATACGGAAAATGCAGAAGCCTTGTTTGCTCACGAAGTCTTGCTGGACACAGCGCGTGCGACAGGGCGTGTTCTAGAAAGAAATGATTTAGTAGAAACCATTCAAGAAGAAGCTGTTTTCGGTCAAGAAGAAACAAATGTTCTAATCTTGTCAGACGGACGCAACCTTCAAATTCGAGGGAAAGTTGACCGGATTGACCGTTTGAGGATAGATGGCAGTCTAGGCGTTGTTGACTATAAATCAAGCGATACGAATTTTGATTTTCAGAAATTTTTCAATGGCTTAAATTCTCAATTACCTACCTATCTAGCAGCTTTGAAACAAGAGTCGTGGATGAATGAAGAAGAGCATGCTTTTGGCGCCATGTATTTGCAGATGACCAATCCACTTGTGCCTTTAGCCAAGACGAAATCGCAAGGCGACGCTGTCAAAGAAGCAATGAAGAACCTAGAATATAAAGGTCTGTTCTTGTCTGAGCAGGCTCGTCAGCTGAATGCTTTGTACGATAAAAAGAAAGTGAATCTGTTGAGTCAAGAGGAGTTGGAGACATTGTTGGCTTATAATGCACTCTTGTATCGCCGTGCTGCTGAGCAGATCTTGGCAGGGCATTTTTACATCAATCCTTATACGGAAAATGGCAGAAGTATTGCACCTTTTGTGGAGCAGTACAAGTCCATTACGGGATTTGAAGCTAACTTTCACCTCTCTAGCACCCGCCATTTGGTTAAGTTAGATAGCCACCCGACAGGTGAAAAGAAGCGTCAAGCATGGATAGAAAAGATGAAGGAGGAGTTAGAAAAATGAGACAGATTCCATTTTTGAGTCAGGAAGAAATCTATGCTTTGCAGGATCAAGAAGCACAGTCTGACAAAGCTCAAAAACGTACACCAGAGCAAATCGAAGCCATTTACTCCTCCGGTCAAAATATCCTTGTATCTGCTTCTGCAGGCTCAGGAAAAACCTTTGTTATGGTGCAGCGGATTATTGACCAAATTCTGCGGGGAGTTCGCATTGACCAGCTCTTCATTTCGACTTTTACCGTTAAAGCAGCCAGTGAATTAAAAGAGCGCTTGGAGAAAGAGTTATCCAAGGTCTTGAAGGCAACAGATGATGAGGAGCTCAAACAGCACTTGGCGCAGCAATTAGCCGATATTCCGAATGCCGACATTGGAACAATGGACTCTTTTACCCAAAAGGTCCTCAATAAATATGGTTATCTCCTAGAATTGGCGCCAAATTTTCGCATTTTGCAAAATGCGAGTGAGCAGTTATTGCTACAAAACGAAGTTTTTGAGCAAGTTTTTGAAGAATTCTATCAATCTGATCAGGCTATTTTATTTAAAAAATTAGTCAAAAACTTTACCGGTCAAAGAAAAGATTTGCTTGGTTTTCGAGAGCAGATTTATAAGATTTATGCTTTTTTGCAATCCACCAGTAGCCCAATCGAATACTTAGAACAAGATTTCTTGAAAGCTTACGCTCATGCGGACTTCCAAGAAGAAAAAGCGCAACTTTTAGCACAAACAAAAGAAGCCCTTTTTGACCTAGAAGAATTTTTCCAGTATCATTTGGCGAATGAAGCCAAGGAATTTCCCAAAGCAAAATACCTTGAAAATGTGCAGCGTGTGCTTGATTGTCTGGCAAGTTTACAAGGGCATTCCTCTGAGGAAGCCTATCTCACAACGCTCAATAACATTGTAGAAATATCGCATGCCAGCAATGGAAAAGCCTTGACGAACAGCGGACGAAAAGAAGAATTAAAAGAAATTATTAACGCCTATAACGAAAAACGCAAAGAAAAAATTCAAGTTTTACGAGATTTGGCAGATCAATTTTATCGCTTTGAATTTCAAGTGACCTATCATGAGGAAGCCAAGGAAATCTTGCTTGTATTGCAGCAATTTATGAAATCGTTTGTGACAAGCTATCTACAACGGAAAAAAGAAGAAAATGCGTTTGAATTTGCAGATATCAGTCATTTTGCCATTCAGATTTTAGAAGAATTTCCTGATGTGCGCCACTTTTATCGGACAAAATACCATGAAGTCATGGTGGATGAGTATCAAGATACCAACCACACGCAAGAGCGGATGCTAGAACTGTTATCAAATGGGGGTAATCGCTTTATGGTGGGGGATATTAAGCAGTCTATTTATCGTTTTCGTCAGGCTGATCCGCAGATTTTTAATGAGAAATTTAAAACCTATCAAGACGATAGCCAGCAAGGGAAATTGATTGTTTTGAAGGAAAATTTCCGCAGTCATGTGGAAGTCTTGGAAGCCACGAATGATGTTTTCAAACGTCTCATGGATGAGGAAGTGGGAGAAATTGATTATAATGAAACGCATTATCTGGTAGCTGGAAATCCTGCTAAAAAAGCACCAAATCCACAATATCAGACGGAATTTCTCATTTATGACGGAACGCTTGAGACGGATAATGAGGAGAATGACAAGGATGTTTCTTCTGTTTCTGCAGGAGAAGTAGCGCTGGTCATTAAGGAAATTATCCGTCTGCACAATGAGGAAAATGTCCCATTTGAAGATATGACATTGCTAACGGCTTCGCGGACGCGCAACGATGTGATTTTATCTGAGTTTGCCAAATACGGTATCCCAGTCGTTTCAGACGGTGGCGAGGATAATTATTTGCAATCTGTAGAAGTTATGGTGATGTTGGATACCCTGCGTACGATTAACAATCCGTTCAATGATTATGCTTTAGTGGCGCTCTTAAAGTCACCAATGTTCACCTTTACTGAGTCTTCATTGTTTCGTTTTGTTTTTTATTGTTTCTTATTGTCTCATTGTTTTTATTTGTATTTTTTTTTTTTTTATTTTGTTTTGTTTTTTTTTTTTTTCTTATTTTTTTTTTTTTTTAATGATACGGCGACCACCGAGATCTACACTCTTTCCTACACGACGCTCTTCCGATCTTTATCACCCTGTGCGTCTTGCTGCTGAACATCCTGGCGCGCGTTATCTTCGCCAAGAAGAAACACGGTTAATTTTTTGCGGCGCAGCAACTGCTGCGCTGAATGAGGAAGAGATTGAGATGAGTATG
>OFLV01000167.1_pt1 | contig 7571 bp, 6 predicted proteins | sample 1540901 | NCBI WGS metagenome assembly OFLV01 (sample SAMEA4413050, study PRJEB24355) | metagenome | biome: human; feature: gut; material: faeces | place: United Kingdom | collected 2010
TAGACGTAGTTTTTTCGATTTTTATAATTACATACATATCTTTTAGGGATATTCTATCTGCATATTTGTATATGCAGATTTTTTATTGTGTAAGGGATTAGAAAGGATTGTTAGATGAATGTATGTAAATCATTGGGAATGCTAGCTATAGCCTTGTTAGTATCAACTAGTCACTGCGCTGCTATGACAGCTACAGAGATTGTGTATGATACTGTTGGGGACAATGATATAGCTAATGCTATTTTATATTATTGTGAACAAAATGGTGTAGATCCATTATTGGCCACGGCTACCTTTGAAACAGAAAGCGGTTTTAATCAAGCTGCTATTTCTAGTTCTGGTGCTATTGGTATTACTCAATTAATGCCATCTACGGCCGCTTCTTATGGACTTAATCCATATAATCAATATGAAAATATTGAAGCAGGTGTTCGTTATTTAGCTGATAATTTAAATCGGTATAGTGGAACAGATTGGCAGGCTACCTACGCTATTGCAGCGTATAATGCAGGCCCTGGTGCTGTTGATGCATATGGTGGTGTTCCACCTTATGGAGAAACTATTGATTATGTAAATGCTATTTCTGATAGATATAGTCAATTATTAAGTTTAGAAAATTAATTAATAAAATAATTTGTTGTATAAAATATTAATATAATAATATTTTTAATTATTAATATGATATAGGTAATGAATATAAGCCCTTGGAGGCCACAATGAATTTAGAACAATTAGGAAAAAAAGCCCGCCCTATTTGGAAAAAACATGGACGGAAAATAGCTGCTATTACTGTTGGCTTAGTTGTAGCCATCGGACTATACAATTATTATGATAATCATGTGATTAAACAAAGCCCTGAATACATGATTGAACAGTTAAATACGGCCATTCAAAATGGTGATAGAGATACCGTATATAAATATGTCAATCTGTATAACTTAATTGATGAAACAGCAAAAACGACTTCTCTATTAAATGTTAAAGTTGAAGATTGGGCTAATGGTGCTGATGCGTTATCAGAAAGCATTAATCGTGATCAAATGGTAGCTGATGTAGCAGAAAACATTCTTAACAATATTAAAGATAATCACAAAATCATGTATACAGGTGATGCAAATAATATCGTATCTAAAGGTATACGGATGCTTGGTATTAATGATTTGGAGTTTGAATCTATTCATTTAACCAAAGAAAAATCAGATGTCCCAATTTTAGATTTAACAGTTCATGATACAAACAAAAAAGATGTGAAATATGTTATCCATATTCGTCTTAAAAAAGTGGATAATAGATGGATACTTGATCAACTCGTAGCAGCTGATACAGTTATTAAAACTCGTTTAGTAGATTATAAGCAAAATTTAACTGAAGAAAATAGAAATACAATTGCTTTATTTAATAAACTCATTAAAATCAGTAACCCTACTGTATCTATTCAGGATTTAGCAAAACCTGAATTATCACCTAAAGAATTATTTAAATTATCAAAAGAAGAAAAGGAGAATCTATTTAAATTAAAATCTAAACTCAAAATAGAAGCTCCTATCTTGCTAGATGCTAAAGTAGATTCTGCAAAAGCTATTGTTACGTTCACAGATAAAAATACAGGAACCATTATTAAAGAGTTACCAATTGACATTACAAAAGGCTCTTCTACTATTTTTTATGATAAAGATGTTAATTATACTGATAAGGCACAAGAATTATTAGCGGATGCAATTAAGAATAATCGTGTATTAGTTTCTATTACTATTCAATCTGTTACCACACAAGATGGCACTAAAACGTTAAAACAATAAAAATATAAATTGTTTTATTATTTTAATTATTAATATATTAGGAGGAAGTATGATGCCAGAAAGAAAAACAATTCAATTAATTAATGAGGATACAGGAGAATTAGTCAATTCACCTGATAAGCTATTCATTTCTGAAAGTTCATTAGATGGTATTTCACCAGATGATTTTGAAATGGATGGGGAGGATGAAGAACATGGAGATGAGTAAACAAAGTACATCTGGAATTAATAAAATTGAAGCGAAACGTCAAGAAGTAATTGATTATATCTTGACGGAAATTAATAATGGTAATCCTCATGTTTTTAATAACCCTAACCACCCATCTTTATTTGAACAATACAATTTTAAAACCGATAAAACATATAGCGGAATGAATCGGTTTATATTAGCCGTTTCAGCTAGCTTGGAAGGGTATAAAGATCCTCGTTGGTTAACTTATAAGCAAGCAAAAGAGTTAGGGTATTCTGTAAAAAAAGGTACGCATGGTACAACGTTAGAATATTGGGAACGCATTCCTGTAAAAATGGATAAACTTGATAAGGATGGCAATCCAGTTCTCGATGAAAATGGTAAACCCGTTCAGGTTACTAGAACGAAAGAAGATGGTACCCCAGTGATGCGTTGGATGGGTAAGCCATTTACTGTTTTTAATGGAGAACAGATTAATGGTATTCCACCTTATGAACGCCAACCTATGACAGAAGAACAACGTATTAAAGAATTAGAATCTATTCTTGATCATAGTGAAGCCCCTATTCATTATGATAGTTTAGAGGCTAATTATTACCAAAGAAAAACAGATACGATTCATTTACGGCCAAAAGATGACTTTAAATCTATGGATCAACTCTATGCAACGGCACTACATGAAATTGCTCATAGTACACAACATCCTAGTCGGTTAAATCGTCAATATATGGAAGCTTCTAACCCATTAGAAGAATTACAAAATTACGCTAGAGAAGAAGTCGTTGCTGAATTTACAGCGGCTATGTTAAATGCTAAGTATAATCTACCGTATTCAGAACGAATGGGAAAAGATAATTCTACATCGTATATTGAAGGTTGGCAGCAAGTATTTAATGAAAGCCCATTAGAACTTATTGAAGCCTTAAAAAAAGCAGAACAAGCTGCTACGTATATTGAAAATAATATGCTCGTTCTTGAACAAGAACAAACAGAGCAACTAGAACAATCCCCTTCTCTAAATCAATACTCTTTAGATGATTTAGAAGTTCATTTTGATTGGGCTGAAGGAATGGTTACTGATAAGGATGGTAAAAGTTATACACGTATTGGTGTAATGCCATCTAAACTATCTGACTTAGGCACAGATACTGGTAATTACTATTCTGATAATTTAATTTTAAAAGGCAAAGCTGCTCAACAATTTTTAACTGATGCAGCTCGTCAAGATTATTTTTACTCTGGACTTGGATATGCTAAATGTTCATTTACTATCAAGGTCAAAGACTTTGAATTTGGTGATCGATTCGACTTAGGTGATAGTTATATTAAAGCTGCTAATTTAAACGGTAAAAAAGAAGTTGGTGGTATTGAATACTTTAATAATTTTCTAGTAAAGACGTTTGATGTAGACCCTCATACATTAGAAAATTTAGTAGCACAAGAGCAACAATTGATTGCTGAAGGCAAACTACCTTCTATCGTTAATTGCCCTAATGGACAAATTATTACCAATGATATGAACCAGGATAATCTTATTTCATCTACAAAAGAACAAAATACAGTGAAATTCGATAAAAACTTTGCTATTAGCATACGACATAAAGAAGGATTATTATGCCATAATACTAATATGATTGTTATTGGTGGTGGTACATCCTTTGATTATCTATTGCAGGATACGCCAGAAAAAATGCTTGGCCCAGATGATGCCTATAGAGAATATGGTGGCCATTTTTACGCTTTAGATCATGATCCTGAAAGTCCTAATTTATATAAAGGCGATTACGCCATTCAGTTAATGAATGATGTTGTTTTAGAAGATATGACTGTTCATTTAGTTAATGCTAATAGAACAATTACACTTGCTGATGGAACTGGATTCGATTCACAAAATCCATCTAATGTACGTAGTTGTTTAGGATGCTACGATAAATTAGGGATTAATTTTCATATTATTGATAAAAATGGTGAATTTCATACGTTTGAAAGTCGTATTGATTTAGGTGATTTAGATACTATTTCTAAAACGCCAATGCTTGACGTTTTAAAATCAATGGAAAAATGGACTAGTGTTAAATTAGAAGGATTGTCTGATGATGTTCATGCTATGGTTGAAGAACTAGAAGATAGACTAAAACGTAACGAATTACCATCCCCTTCTGTTCAAACTAATCCTAAAATTTATACAGAAAAATTACAGGCACTTTATAATTCGCATTCTAACCCTGAAAAATATGCAGAAGCATTAAAGCCTGTTAAAGAAATGTTGAATGTAACACAAACTAAGGTTTTATCTCAAAAGCCTAAAGTTGGCTTATCTATTTCTAAACCCAAAGGAAAATCTGGCTTAGAACGTTAATCTTCTATTGTTAAAATTATTTATTATATAATATCTAAAAATATTTATTATTTTATATATTAATTATTTGAATATAAACCCAGTGAGGATATAAATGAATACACTTTATATTGCAGAAAAGCCTAGTTTAGCAACTTCTATTGCTAAATATTTAGGTGGATTTACTAAAAGTAAAACAGCGTTTGAAAAAGGTGATACTAAAGTTACTTGGTGTTATGGACACGTATTTGCAACTGTTGATCCTGAAGAATATGATCCTAAATATCATAGATGGACTGTTTCAGATTTACCTATTATTCCGTCAGATTGGATTTTAAAACCACGTGCAGATGCTAAGGAACAGGTTAAAGCTATTAAAGAAATGTTGCAGTGGGCTGATGTTGTAATTCATGCAGGCGATCCAGACCGTGAAGGTCAACTACTCGTTGATGAAGTCTTAGAATATTACGATTATAAAGGAACGGTTAAACGGATTCTTATTAATGCTACAGATGATACCTCATTAAAACGTGCGTTTGATTCTATTGTGGAAAATAGTCAATTTAAAAACTTATCACAAGCAGGTCTAGGCCGTTCTAAAATGGATTGGCTATTAGGTATGTCTGGTACACGTTTATATACGCTCCGTTATCAACATTTAGGCGGTAAAGGTAAATTAAATGTTGGTCGTGTACAAACACCTACATTAGCTCTTGTTGTAAATCGTGAACATGAAATTATGAATTTTAAAGAACAAAAATTCTTTGATATTCATGCGACTATTTCTGTAGATAATGAACAGTTTAAAGGAAAACTAGTTCATGAAGGCTATATTGTCGAACAATCAGAAGCAGAAGCCCTTATGAGCGCTTGTAAAGCAGCAGGAACAGCTACCATTAAAGAATGGTCTGTTAATGATAAAAAAGAGGCCCCTCCCCTTCCATATTCCCTGGATTCTTTACAAGGATACATGAATAAAAAAGCAGGATGGTCACCAAAGAAAACACTTGATGTTACTCAAAAATTATATGAAATGAAATATGTGTCTTACCCTCGTTCTGATTGTAATTATTTGCCTATGGGCCAATATAGTGATGCACATGATATTTTAGATGCGATTTCTCGTGGTTCTACGTTACCTAATGATTTTTCTAGTCATGCTAATACGTCGTTACCATCTAAATGTTTCAACGATAAGAAAATTACAGCCCATCATGCTATTATTCCTACTTGTGAAGCTCCGTCTGGATTAGATGCAGATCAACAACTTTTATATGATGAAATTGCTTTACGGTACATTTTGCAGTGGTACCCTGCTATGGAGTTTACTGAAACAAAGTACGTATTTTCTGTTGCAAGCGAAGATTTTAGTGGCCGTAGTGTATTCATCCGTGATAAGGGATTTAAAGCCCTTATAGGCTCAAATAAAGAGGATGAAGATACAAATGATGTATCTGTTGCTCAAAAGGCCGTAACAGCTACTACAGGTGATTCCGTTTCTGTATCTGATGTTGATTATAAAGAAGGTGTAACAAAACCACCTAAGCGCTTTACAGAAGGTACATTACTAACAGCAATGGCCAATATTCATCGTTTTGTTTCTGATCCTGAATTTAAGGAAAAACTAAAAGAAATTAAAGGGATTGGCACTCCTGCTACTCGTTCAACAATTATTGCAGGGTTAATAGACAATGGATTCCTTTCTTTAGATGGTAAATCTCTCCGCCCTACTGCATTAGGGGAAGAGCTAGTTAAACACATTCCTAGTATTATTACCGCCCCTGATATGACGGCTAAAATGGAACTTTCCTTAATGGATGTAGAAAAAGGAACTACCTCTCTAAATGCAGTAATGTCTGAATATGAATCATTCCTTAAAGGATTGGTAGAGTCAGAAACAGCGATTTTTGCTCAACCACCAAAAATTGAAGGTGTTGAATGCCCTGTTTGCCATGAAGGTGTACTTATTTTAAAAAAAGGTAGTAAAGGCCCATTCTGGGGATGTAGCGCTTATGCTCAAAATGGATGTAAAGCCGTTTTCTCTGATGCTAATGGGAAACCTGCTATTTATGAATGTCCTGATTGTCATAAAGGATTTTTAAAACAACGAAAAGGTAGCAAAGGTACTTTTTGGGGATGTAGTAATTATCCTGATTGTAAATGCACAAAAGAAGATGCTAAAGGTAAACCTAAATTATAAAGTGATTAATAATTAAAATACTTAATCGATAAATATATTAATATTTTTATTGATTTATCTATTAAACTATTGTATAGGAGATATAAATGTCCTCATTAATTGAAAAACAACAAGATTTTAAAGGTTCTATTAATGAAGTACCTTTTGAACGTGAAGAGGTATTTGATGCAACGGCTTCTATTGTCAATGCGATTGAACATAGATGGCCTATCACCTGTTCAAAAGAAACCATAGAGGCGATTAAAGGATATGTGGAAGGCCTTGAGGCCTTACATCCATCCTTCTCTTTCAAAAAATTTGAACGAGAAAATACAAATCGTATTGCGTATACAACTGAACCTAAAGAAGTATGGCTTAGTTATGAACGGTCTGATTACCTTAAAGAAGCAGGTACAACATTACCATTAGCACTAACTGCATCTCTTACCAAAGATCAAGAAGCTGTTCATGATTTTGAACAGGCAATGGATGCCTGGGAAAAAGAAAAAGAGATTAAAGGTGAACAAAAGAAAGAAGCATACAAAGAACTTACAGAAGAAGAAGCCTTAAAATTAGTTGCTTCTAATGGTACTGAATTATTGTATTTGCCTGATAAATATCGTAATAACGAAAAAATTGTATCAGTAGCTATCTCTAACGATGAAGATGCGTTCCGTTATGCAGGTATGTCTGCTCGTGATAATGACCGTTTAGCTAGACAAGCCATTAATGCTGATCCAGATAATGTTAAATATCTAGGGCAAACGCTACGTAATGACCCTGATTTATATCAAATGGCCATTGAACGTGATAATGATCTTATTAAAGATATTCCTGTAGCCATGCAGCATAATGCAACAATTGAAAAGATTATTGCTAAAGATAATCGTCGTCAATTTGGTCTTACTATAAAAAAAGCCAATGAAGGAGCTGAATTGACACGATGAGGCGTAAAAAACAATTAAAAAAAAGAAATAATAGCCCTAGTCCAATTGTAACTACAACGGCTATGAAACAACGGCAAAATCATAAGCATACAAAGAAAATTGGTGATGTAATTGTAAC
>OFLV01000169.1_pt1 | contig 7482 bp, 4 predicted proteins | sample 1540901 | NCBI WGS metagenome assembly OFLV01 (sample SAMEA4413050, study PRJEB24355) | metagenome | biome: human; feature: gut; material: faeces | place: United Kingdom | collected 2010
GGCTTGTATGTTGAGTATATTTTGCTCCTTTTTCTTCTCTTCGTCTTCCTGTCTCTGTGGTTTTTTTGCATTTTCTTTTTTTTTTTTTTTTTTTTTCTTTTTTTTTTTCCAGCAGCCGACGGCGTCCGCTCTTGGTCAGTGACTGGAGTTCGTTCGTGTGCTCTTCCTCTCTGGTCCCGGTGGCCCTGATAAGCCTGCTGGATCGCGAGCGCCAGTGGCTCCTCGCCTGCCAGGGCGTCGGCGTGCGCGAAACCCCGCGTAACATCTCGTTCTGCGGGCATGCCATTCTGCAGGAGGGGCCCTTCATTGTTCACGACGCAGCTGCTGATGAGCGGTTCCGTGACAATCCCCTGGTCACCGGTGAGCCCCACATCCGGTTCTACGCCGGCCAGCCGGTGAGCCTGCCCGACGGCACGGTGGCCGGCACGCTGTGCCTGATCCACACCGTTCCCCGCGCCTTCACGGATGATGACATTGCGTCCCTCCGGGATCTGGCCTGTATCGTGGAAGACGAATTCGAGGCCATCAGCATGGCCATGACGGACAGCCTGACGGGCATTCCCAACCGGCGCGGGTTTTACCGCGCCGGCGAAAAACTCTTCCGCGCGATGAACCGGCAGGATGCGTCGTTCAGCCTCATCTATTTCGATCTGGACAGGTTCAAACCGGTGAACGATCTCTGGGGACACGCAGAGGGAGACGAGGTGCTGAAGGTTTTTGCCGGCTTTTTACATCAGCACCTCGAACCGGGCGAAATAGCAGGCCGCCTCGGCGGGGATGAGTTTGCCGCCCTGATCCGGCGAAACGGGAACACGAGTTCTTTTCTGCAAGCGCTGAGTGCCAGTTTGGATCATTACAATGACACCTCGGGCAAGCCCTACAACATCAATTATTCCTTTGGCGAACTGATCAATAACGCAGACCAGTACGCGACGCTGGCGGAAATGATCGGCAAATGTGACGAAGTGATGTACCTGGGGGCGTCTCAGAAAACGGAATCTATGGTCACTCCCGTTTTTGCAACACCGATTTTGACGATAAGTTGGCTTGCTTGAATCTATCCGGCGTCTGAATGGGATTTTATTCCCGCGCCTCGATGAGTTCCGCGCCTGATGAACCTCCAGAAAATATACGGCTTCAGCGAGCCTTTCCGTTTTACAGGTTCCTCAACAGGCCGGTGGGCCGTTTGTATCATCAATATCAGTATTCGCAAAACCAGATGAATGATTGTTTAAACTGGTGTATTTCTGCCTTTATGCTTCGTAAGTTTGCTGTCGCGCCGTCAGTGCCCAGGCTATTCTGGCCAGCTTGTTTGCCAGAGCACAGGTGACGACAAAGTTGCTTTTCCGACACAACAACTCCCTGACCCAGTCGGCCAACTTGCCAGACTGGTGTTCCAGTTTTTGTATGAATACCCTGGCACACTGAACCAACAAAGTTCGGATCTTTTTGTTGCCCCGCTTGCTAATCCCTAACAATGTCGTCCGACCTCCCGTGCTGTACTGTCGGGGTACCAGCCCTGTTGCCGCCGCAAAGTCACGGCTGCTGGCGTACTGCTTCCCGTCGCCAATCTCAGTTGAAATAGTACTGGCAGTCAGCGTTCCAACGCAGGGAATACTCAGCAAGCGCTGTCCAACCTCATCTTCGTCCAACTTTCGTTTCAACTGAGATTCCAGATCTTTAATCTGCTCAACAAGATAGTGATAATGCTGTTGTAATTTCAGCAGTAACTGGCTGAGATAAAGAGGCAAACTACTGTCCTCAAGAAGGGTACTCAGTCGACTAATAACGGCAGCACCTCGCGGAACGCTGATACCAAATTCCAGCAGAAAAGCATGCATCTGATTAGTTGTTTTCACCTTATCCTGAACCAGGGATTCACGGACACGATGCAGAGCTCGCATTGCCTGCTGAGATTCGGTTCTGGGCTGCACGAAACGCATAGATGGACGTGATGCTGCTTCACAGATAGCTTCAGCATCAACGAAGTCATTTTTGTTGCTTTTAACGAATGGGCGGACAAATTGCGGTGATATCAGCTTTGGAAAATGCCCTAACTCTGCCAGCTTGCGTGCCATAAAGTGAGAACCGCCACAGGCTTCCATCGCGATGGTTGTTGCTGGGCATGTCGCCAGAAATTCGATTAGCTTTGGTCGGGTGAATTTTTTACGGTAAACGGCCTTCCCACGATGATCCTGACAATGAATATGGAAAGAGTTCTTACCCAGATCGATACCAATAAGCGCAATGTTTTCCATGATGGTTCTCCGAATGAAAGCCTGTCCTCAGCATAGTACTGGGAAGGAGGGAGTGACCATCTCATTAAATATCCTACGTTAAGCCTGTTTTTTGAGCTGGCATGACGGGCAGCTATGAGCGAAGTATAGTCATTCGCCCTATCTCTTTTGTCGCACTTTCAACAAGGGGGTCGCTTGGAAAGCGGAACGAGGTCAGTCTCCGCCCGGACTGCTCAGCTCTTTAAACAGCAAAAGAGAGGCATTTTATGAGAAGGGATTGTTCAGTATGTCAGGGCAGACTGCTTTTTCATCCGCAGGTACTGAGGGTAAATGCTCAATTCCGGTACGATTCTTACTCTATAGCCAGACAGGGTAATGCTGTCAACCTGTTGATGACTATTTTAATCTGTAGTCATTCAATCCTTGTAACATCAGGATGATCCTGGTGTCAGTGAAAATACGAAATCAACACGTTGGTATCATTACCCACCTGTGAACTGACGTCGGCATTTTGAATCTCACTTCGGCGTGCCCCCTCCGAATGGCGCAAAACATTTCGTGGTATGGCATGATAGCACCCGAAGAGAGTCAATTCAGGGTGGTAAATGTGAAACCAGTAACGCTATACGATGTCGCAGAGTATGCCGGTGTCTCTTATCAGACCGTTTCCCGCGTGGTGAACCAGGCCAGCCACGTCTCTGCGAAAACGCGGGAAAAGGTGGAAGCGGCGATGGCGCAGCTGAACTACATTCCCAACCGCGTGGCACAACAACTGGCGGGCAAACAGTCGTTGCTGATTGGCGTTGCTACCTCCAGTCTGGCCCTGCACGCGCCGTCGCAAATTGTCGCGGCGATTAAATCTCGCGCCGATCAACTGGGTGCCAGCGTGGTGGTGTCGATGGTAGAACGAAGCAGCGTCGAAGCCTGTAAAGCGGCGGTACATAACCTTCTCGCGCAACGCGTCAGTGGTCTGATCATTAACTATCCGCTGGATGACGAGGATGCCATTGCTGTGGAAGCTGCCTGCGCTAATGTTCCGGCCCTATTTCTTGATGTCTCTGACCAGACTCCCATCAACAGTATTATTTTTTCCCATGAAGACGGTACGCGACTGGGCGTGGAGCATCTGATCGCATTGGGTCACCAGCAAATCGCGTTGTTAGCCGGTCCATTAAGTTCTGTCTCGGCGCGTCTGCGTCTGGCGGACTGGCATAAATATCTCACACGCAATCAAATTCATCCGATAGCGGAACGGGAAGGCGACTGGAGTGCCATGTCCGGTTTTCAACAAACTATGCAAATGCTGAATGAGGGCATCGTTCCCACTGCGATGCTGGTTGCCAACGATCAGATGGCGCTGGGCGCAATGCGCGCTATTACCGAGTCCGGGCTGCGCGTTGGTGCGGATATCTCGGTAGTGGGATACGACGATACCGAAGACAGCTCGTGTTATATCCCGCCGTTAACCACCATCAAACAGGATTTTCGCCTGCTGGGGAAAACTAGCGTGGACCGCTTGCTGAAACTCTCTCAGGGCCAGGCGGTGAAGAGCAATCAGCTGTTGCCCGTCTCACTGGTGAAAAGAAAAACCACCCTACCGCCCAATACGCAAACCACCTCTCCCCGCACGTTGGCAGATTCCTTAATGCAGCTGGCACGACAAGTTTCCCGACTTGAAAGCGGGCAGTGAGCGCAACGCAATTAATGTGAGTCAGCTCACTCATTAGGCACCCCAGGCTTTACACTCTATGTGTCCGGCTCGTATGTTATGCGAAAATGTGAGCGGATAACAATTCACGCAGGATACAACTATGACAATGATTACGGATTCACTGGCCGTCGTATTACAACGTCGTGACTGGGAAAACCCTGGCGTTACCCAACTTAATCGCCTTGCGGCACATCCCCCTTTCGCCAGCTGGCGTAATAGCGAAGAGGCTCGCACCGATCGCCCTTCCCAAGAGTCGCGCAGCCTGAATGGTGAATGGCGCTTTGCCTGGTTTCCGGCACCAGAAGCGGTACCAGAAAGCTGGCTGGAGCGCGATCTTCCTGACGCCGATACTGTCATCGTCCCCTCAAACTGGCAGATGCACGGTTACGATGCGCCTATCTACACCAACGTGACCTATCCCATTGCGGTCAATCCGCCGTATGTTCCCACGGAGAATCCGACGGGTTGTTACTCGCTCACATTTAATATTGATGAAAGCTGGCTACAGGAAGGCCAGACGCGAATTATTTTTGATGGTGTTAACTCGGCGTTTCATTTGTGGTGCAACGGGCGCTGGGTCGGTTACGGACAGGACAGTCGTTTGCCGTCTGAATTTGACCTGAGCGCATTTTTACACGCCGGAGAAAACCGCCTCGCGGTGATGGTGCTGCGCTGGAGTGACGGCAGTTATCTGGAAGATCAGGATATGTGGCGGATGAGCGGCATTTTCCGTGACGTCTCGTTGCTGCATAAACCGAGCACGCAAATCAGCGATTTCCATGTAGCCACTCACTTTAATGATGATTTCAGCCGCGCTGTACTGGAGGCAGACGTTCAGATGTACGGCGAGCTGCGCGATGAGCTGCGGGTGACGGTTTCTTTGTGGCAGGGTGAAACACAGGTCGCCAGCGGCACCGCGCCTTTCGGCGGTGAAATTATCGATGAGCGTGGCGGTTATGCCAATCGCGTCACGCTACGTCTGAACGTCGAAAACCCGGCGCTGTGGAGCGCCGAAATCCCGAATCTCTACCGTGCGGTGATTGAACTGCACACCGCCGACGGCATGCTGATTGAAGCAGAAGCCTGCGATGTCGGTTTCCGCGAGGTGCGGATTGAAAATGGCCTGCTGCTGCTGAACGGCAAGCCGTTGTTGATTCGCGGTGTTAACCGTCACGAGCATCATCCTCTGCATGGTCAGGTCATGGATGAGCAGACGATGGTGCAGGATATCCTGCTGATGAAGCAGAACAACTTTAACGCCGTGCGCTGTTCGCATTATCCGAATCATCCGCTGTGGTACACGTTGTGCGACCGCTACGGCCTGTACGTGGTGGATGAAGCCAATATTGAAACCCACGGCATGGTGCCAATGAATCGTCTGACCGATGATCCGCTCTGGCTACCCGCGATGAGCGAACGCGTAACGCGAATGGTGCAGCGCGATCGTAATCACCCGAGTGTGATCATCTGGTCGCTGGGGAATGAATCAGGCCACGGTGCTAATCACGATGCGCTCTATCGCTGGATTAAATCTGTCGATCCTTCCCGCCCGGTACAGTATGAAGGCGGCGGAGCCGACACCTCCGCAACCGATATTATTTGCCCGATGTACGCGCGTGTGGATGAAGACCAGCCCTTCCCGGCTGTGCCGAAATGGTCCATCAAAAAATGGCTTTCGCTGCCTGGAGAACTGCGTCCGCTGATCCTTTGCGAATATGCCCACGCAATGGGTAACAGTCTTGGTGGCTTCGCTAAATACTGGCAGGCGTTTCGTCAATACCCCCGTTTACAGGGCGGCTTCGTCTGGGACTGGGTCGATCAATCGCTGATTAAATATGATGAAAATGGCAATCCGTGGTCGGCTTACGGCGGTGATTTTGGCGATACGCCGAATGATCGCCAGTTCTGCATGAACGGTCTGGTCTTTGCAGACCGCACGCCGCATCCAGCGCTGACAGAAGCAAAACACCAGCAGCAGTTTTTCCAGTTCCGTTTATCCGGGCAAACCATCGAAGTGACCAGCGAATACCTGTTCCGTCATAGCGATAACGAGCTCCTGCGCTGGATGGTGGCGCTGGATGGCAAGCTGCTGACAAGCGGTGAAGTGCCTCTGGATGTCGCTCCACAAGGAAAACAGTTGATTGAACTGCCTGAACTACCGCAGCCGGAGAGCACCGGGCAACTCTGGCTAACGGTTCACGTAGTGCAACCGAACGCGACCACATGGTCAGCAGCCGGGCACATCAGCGCCTGGCAGCAATGGCGTCTGGCGGAAAACCTCAGCGTGACACAACCCTCCGCGCCCCACGCCATCCCGCAACTGACCACCAGCGAAACGGATTTTTGCATCGAACTTGGTAATAAGCGTTGGCAATTTAACCGGTTGTCAGGTCTTCTTTCACAAATGTGGATCGGCGATGAAAAACAACTGCTGACGCCGCTGCGCGATCAATTCACCCGTGCACCGCTGGATAATGACATTGGCGTAAGTGAAACGACCCGCATTGACCCTAACGCCTGGGTCGAACGCTGGAAGGCGGCGGGCCATTACCAGGCCGAAGCAGCGTTGTTGCAGTGCACGGCAGATACACTTGCCGACGCGGTGCTGATTACCACGGTCCACGCGTGGCAGCATCAGGGGAAAACCTTATTTATCAGCCGGAAAACCTACCGGATTGATGGAAGTGGTCAAATGGCGATTACCGTTGATGTTGAAGTGGCGAGCAATACGCCACATCCGGCGCGGATTGGCCTGACCTGCCAGCTGGCGCAGGTAGCAGAGCGGGTAAACTGGCTCGGATTAGGGCCGCAAGAAAACTATCCCGACCGCCTTACTGCGGCCTGTTTTGACCGCTGGGATCTGCCATTGTCAGACATGTATACCCCGTACGTCTTCCCGAGCGAAAACGGTCTGCGCTGCGGGACGCGCGAATTGAATTATGGCCCACACCAGTGGCGCGGCGACTTCCAGTTCAACATCAGCCGCTACAGTCAACAGCAACTGATGGAAACCAGCCATCGCCATCTGCTGCACGCGGAAGAAGGCACATGGCTGAATATCGACGGTTTCCATATGGGGATTGGTGGCGACGACTCCTGGAGCCCGTCAGTGTCGGCGGAATTCCAGCTTAGCGCCGGTAGCTACCATTACCAGTTGCTCTGGTGTCAAAAATAATAATAACCGGGCAGGCCATGTCTGCCCGTATTTCGCGTAAGGAAATCCATTATGTACTATTTAAAAAACACAAACTTTTGGATGTTCGGTTTATTCTTTTTCTTTTACTTTTTTATCATGGGAGCCTACTTCCCGTTTTTCCCGATTTGGCTACATGACATCAACCATATCAGCAAAAGTGATACGGGTATTATTTTTGCCGCTATTTCTCTCTTCTCGCTATTCTTCAAACCCATGTTTGCTCTGCTTTCTGTCCAACTCTTTCTTCTCAAATACCTACTTTTGTTTTTTACAGTCACTTCAGTTACTTTTCCCCCTTTCTTTCTTTTTTTCTACCGTCCACTATTAATTTCCACCCT
>OFLV01000171.1_pt1 | contig 7465 bp, 8 predicted proteins | sample 1540901 | NCBI WGS metagenome assembly OFLV01 (sample SAMEA4413050, study PRJEB24355) | metagenome | biome: human; feature: gut; material: faeces | place: United Kingdom | collected 2010
CAGAGATTACAAAAGAAGCTGATATTTTAGTTGTAGCTATTGGTCGCGGACATTTTGTGACTAAAGATTTTGTCAAAGAAGGCGCGGTCGTGATTGATGTAGGTATGAATCGTGATGAAAATGGTAAATTGATTGGCGATGTGAAATTTGATGAAGTATCTGAAACCGCAAGTCTCATTACTCCTGTACCAAGAGGGGTTGGTCCGATGACCATTACCATGCTCATGGAGCAAACCTATCGAGCGTGTAAACGGAGTTTGAAAAAATAAGAATGTCATGGGAGTGGGACAGACAACAGCCATGATTATACTACAAACTCCCCCACAGAAAGAGTGTAATCGTGAAAATTACGTATAAAAATGGTATTTCGTAAGAAATCAAATTTGTTGCCCCACCCTGCAAGGTTGAGTAGGTTTGTAAAAGCTGATATCATCAGCGTAATAAAGGCCACTCAATTGCGTATTGAGTTTTATTCTAGAAAGTAAACGAGTCTGAGACAAGAATGTCCTAGACAGGTCTTTTTTCCTTTATATAAAATAGAGGTAGACAAGGGGAATCGCAGTATGCAAAAGGAGAAAATAATGGAAGTGGTCAATTGTACATTATTGGAAAAGGTCGTTCAGCCACGTGCACTCCATAGTCACAAGGGGGATTACGGTCGCTTGTTGTTAATTGGCGGGACATATCCTTTTGGTGGAGCGATTATCATGGCAGCCTTAGCTGCAGTTCATAGCGGAGCTGGTCTAGTGACGGTGGCGACGGATAGGGAAAATATCGCAGCTCTCCACGATCATTTACCAGAAGCAATGGCTTTTGATGTACAAGATAAAAAGCTATTGACCGAGCAAGTCCAAAAAGCAGATGTAGTATTGATTGGATCAGGTTTAGCTGAAAGTAAACTTGAAAAAGCCGTTTTGCGGCTGGTAGTGAAACTTGTTAGTGAACATCAAGTCTTCATCATGGACGGTGGAGCTATTTCCCTCTTTAGCAAAGAAGCTCTGCCAATTCCAAAAGCACAGACGATTTTTACCCCACATCAAAAAGAGTGGGAGCGGTTGAGCGGACTAAAGATAGCTGAGCAAACGGTTGAAAAAAGCCAAGAAGCTGTTAATTCCTTCCCTGCTGGAACTATCGTTGTTCAAAAGAAGCACGGAACGACTATTTTTCAAAGTGGAAATGGAAACCATTTTCAACTGACTATTGGTGGTCCTTATCAAGCAACGGGTGGCATGGGAGATACTCTGGCAGGCATGATTGCGGGTTTTGCAAGGCAGTTCAAGACTAGTTCTTTACTGGAACGTGTAGCAGCAGCAGTCTATCTGCATTCAGCCATTGCAGAGGAGTTAAACAAAGAAAAATATGTAGTCTTGCCAACGGAAATCAGCAAAGAAATCCCTAAGTGGATGAAGAAGCTAGCTAAAAAAGAAAATATGTTATAATGAAAAAACCTGAAAAAGCATTTAAAAAATTGAAAAGTTTAACTTTTATTAGCTATTTATAAAAGTAATATTTAGCTCATGAGGTTTAGTACAAGTTGAAAGGGAGAATAAACTTTTTCAATATCCACTATCTTATGAAAATTCATTGTATTTAATGAGGTTGAGATGTTTTATCTTGACCTTATTTTTTCTGCCCTACAAAAATGTCACTTTTCTTTCTGAAAATGTAAGTTTATGTAATGGAAAGAGTGGGAAAATTTCAGTAAGATTATGCTAGTTGAAAAAAAGAAATGGAGAATGTATGATGTTACAATCTTTAAAGAAAATATCGAATGCAACGAACTTGAAAATTTTAGCTATTTTACTTGTGTTTTTAGATCATATCTACGAAATGTTTGGCGCTTTTGGCGCCCCGATGTGGATAACAATGCTAGGACGCGTAGTTTTTCCTCTTTTTATGTTTCTGGCAGCTGATAGTTTTTATTATACGCATAATCGGAAAGCTTATTTGAAACGGTTGCTCTTTATGACATGGTTTATGATTATTGGAAACATGATTGTCAGTCAATTTTTCACTAATGGTCAAGTTGGGCTGGCGAATAATGCTTTTGGCGCCTTTTTCTTAGCGGGCATATCTATCTGTGCTTAGGATTTGATGGTTGAGGGTATGAAAGAAAAGAAACTTTATTCATTCTGGAAAGGATTGGGCCTTTTTCTTTTACCGATTCTTCTGGCTCTGCCGGCTTTGTTTCTATCGGGTTATCTAGCCAGTGAAAATATATCACCTCTGATGGTTCAAATTATTGCTTTTTTTATCATGGCCATTCCAAACATTATCGTGGTTGAAGGAGGGGATGTCATGGTTTACCTTGGTCTTTTCTTTTATATCTTCCGCAGACACCGCATAGCACAAATGGTGACATTAACACCAGTCTCTTTATTTGTGTATCTAACAGATCCAACGTCTGTGCAATGGATGATGGTTTTTGCGGTGATTCCAATGTATTTTTACAACGGTGAAAAAGTCGTGGTATGAAGTTATTTTTCTATCCTGTGCATATCTATCTTTTGTATATTTTGGCAAGTTTGTTGGGCTAGGCTCTGCTTAAGATATGGGAAACTAGTCTTTCCTTTTTCGTTGAGGGCTGGAAATGATTTTTTATAGATTGTTTGGTATAATAAAAATTATGAATAAAGAAGCATTACAGGAAATGAAAGGAGAGGAATGTCTGAGTATTTATCCGTGTCAACCTTGACCAAATACTTAAAATTAAAGTTTGATAAAGATCCTTATTTAGAACGAGTTTATCTGACGGGGCAAGTTTCTAATTTTCGTAGGCGACCTAATCACCAATATTTCTCTCTCAAAGATGAAAAAGCAGTCATTCAGGCAACAATTTGGGGTGGTGTTTATAAGAAGTTAGGTTTTGACTTGGAAGAGGGTATGAAGGTTAATGTCATCGGTCGTGTTCAACTATATGAACCAAGTGGATCTTATTCTATTATCATTGAAAAAGCGGAGCCAGACGGTATCGGAGTTTTGGCAATTCAGTTTGAGCAGCTCAAGAAAAAGCTAGGCGAGGAAGGGCTTTTTGAGGAGTGCTTTAAGCAAGCTTTACCGCAATTTCCAAAGAAAATTGGAGTAGTGACCAGTCCTAGTGGAGCAGTGATTCGCGATATTATCACAACTGTTAGTCGTCGTTTTCCGGGAGTTGAGATAATTCTTTATCCGACGAAGGTGCAAGGCGAAGGAGCTTCTACTGAAGTAGCAGAAAATATTCGTCGTGCTAATGGGCGAAATGATTTAGATTTACTCATTATCGGTCGAGGTGGTGGCTCAATTGAAGATCTCTGGGCGTTTAATGAGGAAGTGGTTGTCCGTGCAATTTTTGAATCGCACATTCCGATCATTTCGAGTGTGGGGCATGAAACAGATACGACCTTGGCAGATTTTGTTGCAGATAGACGGGCTGCAACGCCGACTGCGGCTGCTGAATTAGCAACACCTGTAACAAAGCTGGATCTCCTAGCACACTTGCAGCAGCAACAAAATCGGTTAGCAACTGCCACATCGAATCGTCTTACTTACAATCGTGAGCGATTAGCTAAGCTGAGTCAGTCTGTCATTTTTCGACAACCAGAACGACTGTATGATAGCTACCTGCAAAAATTAGATCAACTAAATTTACGGCTCAAGCAAAAAATTCGCGAATATTATAACGAGGAAGTGCAGCGGGCAAGGCTTTTACAACATCGTTTGGAGGCTCTAGCTCCTTTAAGGCAGGTTCAGATTTATCAAGAGCGTGTAGCTCAGTTGGAACGGCTTCTGCGCAGTAATATGGCAGTTGTTTATGACCATAAAGTGGCTGAAGTCAAGCGTCTGTCTGACGCTTTGCTCATGCTGGATACTAGCCGAATTGTGGCTCGGGGTTATGCTATTGTCAAAAAAGATGAACAGGTGTTAGAATCTATTGAGAAAATCAATAAAAAAGATCAATTAACCATTTTGATGCGAGATGGTCAGATAGAAGTTGAGGTAAAAGATGTCGAAAGAAAAGAAATTTGAAGAAAATTTAGCAGACTTAGAAGTTATCGTACAGAAGTTAGAAAACGGAGATGTGGCTTTGGGAGAAGCGATTTCTGAGTTTCAAAAGGGGATGCAGCTCTCAAAAGAATTGCAAAAAACACTAGATCAGGCAGAAAAAACGCTGGTAAAAGTTATGCAGGCTGATGGCACAGAAACGGAAATGGAATGAAACAAGACGAAAAATTAGCTAGAATTGGACAGACTATCGAGGGATTTTATGCTCAAAAAGTGGTGTCCGCTGATTTGATAGAAGCAATCCTCTATTCTGTTAATGCAGGCGGTAAGCGAATTCGTCCTCTTTTACTTTTAGAATTATTAGAAGGTCTAGGACTGGAACTGACAGAAGCACATTTCCAAGTGGCAGCAGCGCTTGAAATGATTCATACAGGCAGCTTGATTCATGATGATTTGCCGGCTATGGACGATGATGATTATCGTCGTGGTCGCTTGACCAGCCACAAGAAATTTGGCGAAGCAATGGCTATTTTAGCAGGAGATTCTCTCTTTTTGGATTCTTATGCCTTGATAGCAGAAACGGCACTACCTAGTCAAATCAAGGTAAATTTGATTGCAGAATTGTCATTAGCAGCTGGAACTTTTGGTATGGTCGGAGGTCAAGTCCTTGATATGCAGGGCGAAGGAAAGGACATCAGTTTACCAGAGCTGCAGAATATTCATGCCAATAAGACTGGTAAACTCCTGACCTATCCTTTTATTGCTGCGGGTTTGATTGCGGAAGTGGCACAGCCACAGCAGGAAAAATTAAGAAAAATTGGTCAATTACTTGGTTTAGCTTTTCAGGTGCGAGATGATATTTTAGATATCACAGCGAACTTTGAAGACTTGGGGAAGACACCGCAGAAAGATGTGGCAGCAGAGAAAGCCACCTATCCAGCCATTTGGGGTTTGGATGGAGCAAAGCGATTCTTTGAAAAACAGATAGAGGAAACAGAGCATTTATTGGCAGAATTAGAAGTAGAGCTTGCTTTTTCAGGCGCGGCTATCAGAAAGATAATAGAAAGTTTAAAACTCAATGACGAAAGAAAGAGTAGATGTTCTAGCTTATAAGCAAGGGCTTTTTGAAACAAGAGAACAGGCCAAGCGCGGTGTGATGGCGGGCTTAGTCGTTGCTGTTGCGAATGGTGAGCGTTTCGATAAACCTGGCGAGAAAATTGATGAGACCACTGAGTTAAAACTCAAAGGCGAAAAGCTCAAATATGTTAGCCGTGGTGGCTTAAAATTAGAAAAGGCTTTGCAGGTTTTTGAGATTTCAGTTGAAAATCAGATTACGTTGGACATTGGGGCATCAACGGGTGGGTTTACGGACGTTATGCTGCAAAATGGTGCAAGGAAAGTCTACGCAGTAGATGTCGGCACCAATCAACTGGCATGGAAACTCCGACAAGATGAACGCGTCATCAGCATGGAGCAGTTTAATTTTCGTTATGCCAAGGCAACTGATTTTGAGGAGACACCTAGCTTTGCCTCCATTGATGTCAGTTTTATCTCGCTTGGTCTCATTTTGCCAGCTCTGCATAAGATTTTGGCTGAAAATGGAAAAGTCGTTGCACTTATCAAACCTCAGTTTGAAGCAGGAAGAGAGCAGATTGGCAAAAATGGGATTGTGAAAGATAAAAAAGTGCATCAAGCAGTTTTAGAAAAAGTAACGGACTTTATGGTTGAAGCAGGATTTTCCGTCAAAGATTTAGATTTCTCCCCTATTCAAGGTGGGCATGGGAATGTGGAATTTTTAGCCTATTTGGAAAAAAATCCTCATCCTGAAAAACTAGTAAAAGCAATGATTACAACGGTCGTAGAGACAGCACATAAGGAATTTAAAGATGAATAAAAAGGAAAGATTAGAAAAAATTAGACATTTTGTGTCGGACTATGAAGTTGGGACACAAGAAGCAATTGTAGAATATCTGAAGAAATCAGGAATTACAGCAACACAGGCAACTGTTTCGCGTGATATTAAAGAATTGGGCATTGTCAAAATTCCGCTGAAAAATAACACTTATATTTATGAACTACCGAAATCAGCTAGTACGAGTTTGAAGTTAGCAGACAATAATATCTTAAAGTTTGAGCTATTGGGAAATATGATCAATCTCAATCTTGTCCCTGGAAGCACAGCTTTTGTGAAGCGACAAATTGTAGAAGATTTTTCTAAGGACATTTTTAGTATTTTAGCCGATGATGACACGATTCTCCTTATTTTCCGTAGTGAAGAAATGGCTCATCAGGTATTGGAACAAATCAGAAATTGGTAGATAGCCTATGTTACTTGAAATTTCCATTAAAAATTTTGCAATTATTGAAGAGATTTCCCTCAATTTTGAGCAAGGCATGACCGTTTTGACAGGTGAAACAGGGGCTGGAAAGTCTATTATTATTGATGCTATGAACATGATGCTAGGAAGCCGCGCGACAACAGATGTGATTCGTCACGGTGCATCAAAAGCAGAGATTGAAGGGCTTTTTGCAATTGAGCAGAGTAAGGCTTTGGTTGAAATTTTTGAGCAGCAAGGGCTTGATATGACAGAGGAGCTGATTATTCGGCGGGAAATTTTTCAAAATGGGCGTAGTGTCAGTCGTATTAATGGTCAAATGGTTAATTTGTCTGTCTTGCGAGCTGTTGGACAGCATTTGGTGGATATTCACGGTCAACACGATCAAGAAGAACTCATGCGACCGCAGCTGCATATTGCCATGTTGGACGAGTTTGGAGCTGACGCATTTTTCAAGCTCAAAGCTGATTATCAACAGACTTTTGACCAGTATCGTCAGTTGCGTAAGCAGATCTTAACAATTCAAAAGAATCAAGAAGAAAATAAAGCGCGGATTGACATGCTGGAATATCAAATTGCAGAGATTGAAGCAGCTAATTTAAAAGCTAGCGAAGATTTAGCTTTAAACCAAGAGCGTGATAAGTTACTCAATCATAAGCAGATTGCGGACACTTTGACAAATGCCTATGCCATGCTGGATGATGAAGAATTTTCTAGTTTAGCGAATATTCGTTCTGCCATGAATGACATGGAAGCTATTGAAGACTATGACGCCACTTACAAAGAAATTGCGACCAACCTTTCTGAATCTTACTATGTGTTGGAAGATGTGACAAAGCGTTTGGAGGATATTCTAGAAGACTTGTATTTTGATGGTGGCCGTCTCTTAGAAGTAGAAAGTCGCCTAGATTTAATCTATAGTATTACTCGCAAATACGGCGGTCAAGTAGATGATGTCTTAGCTTATTTTGAGCAGATTTCTAAAGAATATGCTCTACTTACTGGGAAAAATCTTTCATCAGATGATTTGAACAAAGAGCTGAAAAAGCTGGAAAAAGACTTGGTTTCTCTAGCAAGCAGTCTGAGTCAGGCTCGGCACGAATTAGCCCAGCAGTTAGAAGCAGAGATTCAGCAAGAACTGCAAGATC
>OFLV01000175.1_pt1 | contig 7290 bp, 9 predicted proteins | sample 1540901 | NCBI WGS metagenome assembly OFLV01 (sample SAMEA4413050, study PRJEB24355) | metagenome | biome: human; feature: gut; material: faeces | place: United Kingdom | collected 2010
TCTCTTTTTATTCTTTTTCATTTTTTTTTTTTTTTTTTCTTTTTGTTTTTTTTTTTTTTGTTTTTTGTTGTTTTTGTTTTTTTTTTTTTTTATTTTTTTTTTTTTTTGTTTTATTTTTTTTTTTTTTTTTTTTTTTTTTTTTTTTTTCAAGCAGAAGACGGCATACGAGATTGGTCAGTGACTGGAGGTTCAGACGTGTGCTCTTCCGATCTATCTGGTGCACGTTCTGCGGCTGCGTGTCAGTTTTTAAGTGCGCAAGGATTTGATGTAACCAATGTAGCTGGGGGCATGAATTTCTGGCATGGCGAGGTGGAATAAGGAAAGAGAAAATAAACTGAATAAAAACCTTTCAAAAATAGTAAAAAGCTTAAAATCAAGTTATCAAAAACGTTGATTTTAAGCTTTTTCTTGTTCATTGCTTCATTTTGACTAGAAATTGAGTTTTTGTCCAACCTATAACTCAATAATATGTGGATCATAACCAATAGCTTCTAGGAATTTGAGTAAGTCCGTTGTGTCTAAAAAGAGTGTTTTTTCATTGGTATTGGGGTGAAAACTCATTCGTTTTTCCGACATGATTTCTTTGTCAAAATAAACTTGAATGTCTTTGTCGGCATTGTTTAACAATCCAAATGGAGAAACAACACCTGCTGGCAACATCATTTTTTCAAACAGACTGTCAGCGGATGCCATGCGGATTCTATTGGCTTTTACCAGTTCTTTAAACAAGTCCATGTCCAAGCGTTTTTTGTCGTCCATAATGAGCAAGTAGTAGGCGGTTTTCTTCTTGTTAGTGAGAAACATCGTTTTGGTGCGGACGCCTTCAATGCCTTCGATAAAGCTGTCTGCCTGCTCGGTCGTAAGTGCCGGTTCGTGTTCCACGATTTCAAATGGAATGTTTAACTTGTTTAAGGTTTCTTCTACTTTTGCGTATAAGTCCATTTTACTTGCCTCCTTTGATTTGTTTTATTACTCTTATTATACCATATTGAGGAGGACTTTTCTTTCAATGGTTGGCAACCTGCCCCCAAAAGCAGTTCATTCCGTCGACTGGGTCGCTAGTCTGTCCCAAAAGCAGTCCACTCCGTCGACCGGGTCGCTAGTCTGTCCTAAAAGCAGTTCACCTCGTCGACCGGGTCGATAATCTGTCCTAGAAATAAGTTCGCTCCGTCCGCCGGGCTGACAGCTTGCCTAGAAACAAGTTTGCTCTGTCCGTCGGGCTGACGACTTGCCTAGAAATAAGTTCACTCCGTCCGCCGAGCGGATGGTTTGCTTAGAAACAAGTTTGCTCTGTCCGCCGGGCTGACGACTTGCCTAGAAACAAGTTTGCTCTGTCCGCCGGGCTGACGACTTGCCTAGAAACAGGTTCACTTTGTCCGCTGGGCGACCACTCCTTTAAGAGCTGCTTTTGCCCATTGTGCAGTTCTATTTTTCTAAAAAAGTAATAGTTGGAATCATCTCTTATATTGTGTACCGTAAATAAACAAACCTCAGCAGTTTTCGTCGCCTGCTGAGGTTATTTTCGTTTGATAAGGTATTGGACGGCTTTTTCTAGTCGCTCTTTTTGAGCTTCGGGATCGTCTAAAGGGTGGTCGAGACATTCGGTGAGATTTTCGGTAATCATCAACTCAATGACCCGCTCGACACTAGAGCGCACAGCGGTTAATTGGGTGATAATGTCCGAACAGTCACGCTCTTCTCCTATCATTTTTTGAATGCCGCGCAGTTGTCCTTCAGAGCGTTTCAGCCGCGTAATAAGCTTTGAATTTGCCATGTCCTTGTCCTCTGTTTATTTTTTTACATTATATCTTGAATAGACCTCTTTGTCAAAGTTCTCGCTCTTTCTTTATGATATAATGGGGAGGTATGATGTGAATGGTTTGTGTCAAACTTGGATGTTCACCATGATAGAAGCCGTCTATGTCGGTCAGTAACAGGAGGGAAACATGTGTCAAGAATGTTATTCTAGGGAAAGTAGAAGAACGCCTTTACTGAATCCTTTGGATTGTTTGCAACACCACAGGCAGTATATTTGCGGAACATGTGGGCGGTGTATCTGCATTGAAAAAGACCCAAAGAGAGGATTGCAAAGGTGGCATTTTCCGTTTAAATCCTTAGAAATCTCAAAGCTATACTTGCGAACCGCTGATTATACGATGAAAAAGCCATGCGGTATTTATGAAATAGAAAATAGCAAGGGAAGGCTGTCTTATAAAATTTTTGCGGCAAAAGAAGATTTACAAATATTTTTAAAAAAGAATAAGGATAAAACATGCCCATTGCTGACACCTGTTTTTACTGTTCATGAATACAAAGAGTATCCCAATACAGAAGTGCGAAAATTGACAGCTGATGAGATAAGCCACTACATGAGTGAAAGAACTTGAATGTCACTTGTAGCAGCCAAAAACAACTTGTTTTATCTGTTTTATTAGGAAGATATGAAAGAAGCGACGACTGGATTTCATGGGTGTATGAAGGTTTAGTTATGCCTTGATTTATGGTATAATGATAAAACACTTGAAAGAGGATAAAAGGATGAATATTCAACAACTGCGCTATGTTGTAGCCATTGCCAATAGTGGCACCTTTCGTGAAGCCGCTGAGAAAATGTATGTCAGCCAGCCTAGTTTGTCCATTGCGGTTCGAGAATTAGAAAAAGAACTGGGTTTTAAAGTATTTCGCAGAACGAGTAGCGGTACATTTCTGACACGTCGAGGGATGGAATTTTACGAAAAAGCTCAAGAATTGGTTAAAGGATTTGATGTCTTTCAAAATCAGTATGCCAATCCAGAGGAAGAAAAAGCAGAATTTTCCATTGCGAGCCAGCATTATGATTTCTTGCCGCCTCTGATAACAGAATTTGCTAAACGCTATCCAAAAGGTAAGAATTTCCGAATTTTTGAATCTACAACGGTGCAGATTTTAAACGAAGTTGCACAAGGACACAGCGAGATTGGCATTATCTATCTGAACAATCAAAATACCAAGGGAATGATGCAGCGGATGGATAAATTGGGGCTGGAAGTGGTAGATTTGATTCCTTTTCAGACACACATTTATCTGCGGGCGGATCACCCCTTAGCTGGGAAAGAGGAGCTTACTATGGAAGATTTGGCAGATTTGCCGACGGTTCGTTTTACACAGGAAAAGGACGAATATCTCTATTATTCAGAGAATTTCGTGGACACCAGCGCCAGTTCGCAGATGTTTAATGTGATGGATCGTGCCACTTTAAATGGTATTTTAGAGCGGACAGATGCTTATGCAACAGGATCTGGATTTTTGGATAGTAATAGCGTAAACGGCATTACGGTGATTCGATTACAAGACAACTTGGAAAATCGCATGGTTTATGTTAAACGCGAAGAAGTAGAGCTTTCACCAGTCGGTGCAGCTTTTGTTGCTGTTATGGAAGAATATTTTGCAAAAAGAGGTAAAAAATGAAACGAAAAGTGACCGTGCCGATTGTGATTGTGGCTTTGATTGCGCTGGATCAATGGGTCAAGTTTGAAATTGTCAAAAACATTCAATTAGGCGGAGTGAAGCCTTTCATTCCAAAGATTTTGAGTTTGACTTATTTGCGAAATACAGGAGCGGCATTTTCAATTCTGGAGAACCAGCAATGGTTGTTTGCGGTAATTACTTTAGTGGTGATTGGCGCTGCTATCTGGTATTTGAGCAAGCACATCAAAGGTTCTGTCTGGCTGCTGTCTGCTTTGAGTTTAATTATTGCAGGTGGAATTGGAAATTTTATTGACCGCATGCGCCAAGGTTTTGTTGTGGATATGTTTCAGCTTGATTTTATCAATTTTGCAATTTTTAATGTTGCGGATAGTTATCTGACGATTGGTGTGCTTGTACTGATAGTGATGATGTTAAAGGAAGAGGGCAATGCAAGTTAAAGTAGAGATTGGCGGTGTACGGTTGGACAAGGCGGTTGCTGATTTGACACCATTATCCCGCAGCCATGCCAATGAACAAATCAAAAATGGGCAAATCTTAGTCAACGGGCAAGTCAAGAAAGCAAAGTATGCTGTCAAGGCAGGTGATGTGATTACTTATGAATTGTCCGAACCAGAAGCGCTGGAGTATGTTGCAGAAAATCTGCCGCTAGATATTGTTTATCAGGATGAAGATGTCGCAGTGGTGAACAAGGCTCAAGGTATGGTGGTGCATCCAAGTGCGGGGCATACGAGCGGAACACTGGTCAATGCGCTGATGTACCATATCAAGGATTTGTCCGGTATCAATGGTGTTTTGCGCCCTGGAATTGTCCATCGGATTGACAAAGATACATCAGGATTGTTGATGATTGCCAAGAACGATGATGCGCATATCAAGCTTGCTAAGGAATTAAAAGATAAAAAATCCCTGCGGAAGTATTGGGCTATTGTGCATGGTAATCTGCCGAATGACAGAGGCGTTATTGAAGCACCGATTGGACGCAGTGAAAAAGATAGAAAAAAACAAGCTGTAACGGCAAAAGGAAAGCCAGCTGTTACACGTTTCCATGTTTTAGAACGTTTTGGCAATTATACGCTGGTGGAGTTGCAACTGGAAACAGGTCGTACACATCAAATTCGTGTGCACATGGCTTATATTGGTCACCCAGTGGCAGGTGATGAAGTATATGGACCACGTAAAACGCTAAAAGGGCACGGTCAATTTTTACATGCCAGAACGCTTGGATTTACTCATCCTAAGACGGCAGAAGTCATGGAATTTACAGCAGAAGCGCCAGCTATTTTCCAAGAAACACTAGAGAAATTGAGAAAAGGAATGGAGTGAGAGAATATCTCTTTCTGCTTCATTTCTTTTTTATTTTGCTCGAAATTTTGATATAATAATGTTATATTACCCGTGGTGCTATTTAATTTCAAAATACTATAAAAGCCCAAAAGGACTATACTGTAAGTAACGAAACAAACAGGAGGTAGTCCTAATGAGCCACTTACATTATACCGATAAATCCCATCATTTACAATGGAATATGAAACAATTATCCCAAATCAGTTCTCAATTTTATCGAACTTACTGACCTGATTTGTTGAAACATCGTCGCAATATCGGTTTAGCCAAAGTTTCAGATGAGTCTCTTCTTGTTTTATTGCTGCTTCAAGCTGAGTTAGGGATAACATCTCAACGCCGTTTTTACAGGATTTGTCAACTTTTCTTTGGGGACAACTTGCTAGAAAGAAGTCGATTTAACAGACGGACAAAACACTTGATTTGGTTGGTTCAACTCATTCGACAAGCCTTGAGTGGGGCACTCTCGCCAGATAGCATTGTGATTATGGACAGTTTTCCATTGCCACTTTGCCAGCCTATTCGCAATCATAGAGCCAAGATTTTCAGTGATTTCGCTGATATTGGGTATAATGCTGCTAAAAACCTTTGGTTCTATGGTTTTAAAGTCCATATGTTGGTCACTTTGTCGGGTTATATCCTCAACTATGTTGTGACACCAGCTTCTGTACACGACATCAAAGTCGTTGACGAGCTCCTAGAAGGATGGAAACAATCTATAGTTCTTGCCGATTTAGGCTATCTCAGTCAAGAGCTAAAAGATACGTTAGAACAGAAAGGATATCACTTATGGACACCTTTACCTCAAAACATGGTCGGTGCAGAACAACATAATTACTGGCAGTTACTTGTCATGAGAAGAACGATTGAAAATCGCTTTTCTGAACCTTGTGCGCTATTTGATATTGAGCACACGTTGACTAGAAGTATCATGGGACTACAATTGAGAATGGAACAAATCATACTAGATTATAATTTGAGATATTTTGAAATTAAATAGCACCACGTGTTATATTAGCTTTGGAGAGGGTTATGAAATATAAACGAATTGTATGTAAAGTCGGCACCAGTTCTTTAACAAATGAGGATGGAAGTTTATCGAGAACGAAAGTGAGAGTGATTACCCAGCAGTTAGCCATGCTACATGAAGCAGGGCACGAGGTGATTTTAGTCTCATCAGGAGCAATAGCGGCAGGCTTCTCATCTTTGGGCTTTAAGAAACGCCCGACAAAAATTGCAGACAAGCAAGCGTCCGCAGCGGTGGGTCAGGGCTTGCTGTTAGAAGAATACACGACGAATCTGTTATTGAAAAAGATTGTCTCGGCTCAGATTTTATTAACACAAGATGATTTTGCGGATAAACGGCGCTATAAAAATACACATCAGGCGATTTCTGTTTTGCTCAACCGAGGAGCCATTCCAATTATCAATGAAAATGATACGGTTTCCATTGCTGAGTTGAAAGTCGGTGACAATGATACGTTGAGCGCTCAGGTTGCGTCTATGGTGCAAGCAGATTTGTTAGTTTTATTAACGGATGTTGACGGGCTTTATACGGCAAATCCAGTCAATCATCCTGATGCCAAGCGCCTTGATTTGGTAGAGGAGATTACGACGGATTTGCTTGAAATGGCAGGTGGAGCAGGCTCTTCTAATGGAACAGGTGGTATGCTGACCAAGCTAAAAGCAGCAACGATTGCCACTATGGCAGGGGTTCCTGTTTATATTTGTTCCTCTTTGAAAGAGCAAGCCCTCATCGAAGCCGCAGAAAATCAGGGAAATGGCACATTTTTTACTGCTTCAGCCAAAAATATGAAAACGCAAAAACAATGGTTGGCTTTTTACGCTGCCAGTCAAGGCTCTATCTGGGTGGATAGAGGTGCAAGTACAGCATTGAGTGAGCAAGGCAAGAGCTTACTTGTTTCAGGAATTTCAAAAATGTCAGGACACTTTTCTTATGATGATATTGTGACCGTCTATGAAAAGGATACAGAGCGCATTTTAGGAAAAGGACGTGTTCGTTTTGGGCAGTCAGCTTTGCAAGATATGCTGAAAGCCAATAAACCAAAGGGAGTGGTAATTCACCGAGATCATTGGATTTCACTAACGCCTGAATTGGAATTATTATTGTCAGAATTTTAAGAGGAAGTAGGATATGAATAGTACACAAGGCTTACTAGAGAAAATCAAGCAAGCAAAAAAATCAATTAACACAGCTTCAACAGCTGAGAAAAATAAAGCTCTGTCTTTGATGGCTGATTATTTAGAAGCAGCTACGGACGCAATTTTGACAGCCAATGCGGAAGACATGAAAGCGGCAAAAGGTCATATTTCAGATGTCATGTTGGATCGTCTGTATTTAGATGTCAATCGCATCAAAGACATGGCAACTGGCATTCGTCAAGTGATTGCGTTGCCAGATCCCGTTGGAGACATCTTAGAAGTCTCTCATTTGGAAAATGGACTAGAAATCATTAAAAA
>OFLV01000177.1_pt1 | contig 7263 bp, 7 predicted proteins | sample 1540901 | NCBI WGS metagenome assembly OFLV01 (sample SAMEA4413050, study PRJEB24355) | metagenome | biome: human; feature: gut; material: faeces | place: United Kingdom | collected 2010
TAGTTTATTTTGTTTCCTTCTTATTGTGTTTTTTTTTTTTTTGTTTTTTTTTTTTTTTTTTTCTTTTTTTATTTTTTTTTTTTTTTTTTTTTTTTGTTTTTTTTTTTTTTTTTTTTTTTTTTTTTTTTCAAGCAGAAGACGGCATACGAGATTGGTCAGTGACTGGAGTTCAGACGTTGCTCTTCCGATCTATTCAAAAGTTTGCTTTTACCCATAATATTGTTTTCTTTTGTAATGGTTTCATGGTCTTTCTTAGCCAAGTACTCCCCTTGGTATTGGGGTTCTTCCTTGCCATGCATGGTCATCATGTTTCAGTGGCTAGCCTGGTTGCAATGTATATTGCCGCTGGTCAACTGGTAGGTCCTATACAAAATATCATGTATGATGTGGTTGAAGTACAAGGAGCCAAAACAACGGCAGAAAAGATTTTCGGAATTTTAAATCGAGCAGATGATAGTGAATCGGACAATCATTCGATCTCACAAGTAGAAGAACTAGAAATTTCTCATTTAAGTAAATCTTATAACGGTAGAGAGATTATACGCGATCTTAATCTAACCATTCAACAAGGCGAAAAAGTCCTCATCAAAGGGCCAAGTGGCTGTGGAAAATCAACCCTCTTTCGAATGATCACAGGGGAAGAAAAGGCGAATGATGGGACGATTTCTTGTCGGACAAGGGATGGAGCAAAAACAAGTTATTTTATTCGTCAGGTAGGTATCATCAGTCAGCATCCTTTCCTCTTTAATGATACTATTCGCTACAATCTCAGTTTGGGACAAGAGTTTTCAGATCAAGAATTAGAGACTGTCTTAAGACAGGTCAAACTCGATCATGAACTAACTGATGGACTTGATTTTGTAATCACTAATAACGGAGAAAATATTTCAGGTGGACAACGTGTCCGGATTGAACTAGCCCGCTTCCTACTTCGTAAAAAGGATATTTTATTAGCAGATGAGGTAACTGCAGCTCTTGACGCAGAAAATAGCCAGATGGTTCGAGACTTGATTTTCTCACTACCGATGATGGTGTTAGAAATCGCTCACCATATTGATGATGAAAGTCGATACGATCAAGTCATTGAACTTAGAAAGACTTGATTTTATAATGAACCCAATATGTTGGATAAATAATTTAAATTTCTTCTATTTAAAATGGAAGGATAAACCTAAACAAAAAAATAAGTCCTTTTGCTATCTTTATAAGTTTTACATGATTTACTTGTGGTTTATCTTCATAATTTCCATAATGGCTATTGGTATTTTTTCCCTTGGAGTACTGGCTGTTAGAGGCGAAATACTTACGTTAGGTTTCTTTGTTTTATCTTTTTTAGGTGTAGTTCTATTTAGTGTCTATATTTTTAGTATTCTGAAAGAGATACAGGACATAAAGCAAATAAAAGATAAAATAAATAGATAGACGTAATCTAATTTGAATTGTCTTTATCTGGACTATACATCCGTATCTTGAACAGGTTACTAAAAAGGTGCTAAATTATGAAAAAAGTCCCATTGTTAGTCTAAGTTGTTAGTATTTTAAAAAAGACAAGGTGTTTTATCCTTGTCTTTTTCGTTTTAGTATTGCTTTTGTTTCAATGTCAATAAGTGTGTTCTTTTTGAATCAGTAACTATTCCAATTTATCTATCTTGAAATAAATAAAATCCCTTTGTAATACTATAAAAAATAACTAACAAAGAAATAACTATAAGACTCGGTTGCCAGAAACCTGATATATCTACTAAACTACGGCCTAAAAGTTGGCCAATAAAGCTAACTAAAATTAAAATAATTAAATTGAAAACTACTGATACTAATAAAATTAACACCGAATGTATTATTGCCTCGGCTATACGTATTTTAAAAAGTTGTAATCTTGACACTCCCAGTGTCTTTAACTGTTTAATGTCCTCAATATCTTTATTAGAAGATAAAATTGTAAGAGAAATAGAACTAGTAATAATCAGAATAATTGGAGCAGACAGATAAGCAATAAAGGAAGCTCTTGCTTCTTGTACACCGTTTGCTGTATTCATGAATGAATACATATTTTGGGTGTAAAGAATAAACCCAGAAATGAGAGTTACTCCCATGCTCATTGAAGTTTGTATACTTTTCAAATAGCTAGGATTGGATAGTAGATCCCAAAAGCCTGTATTGATTACATAATTTTCAGTTGGAAATATCCTCATTAAAAATTTTATTAGAAACATTTGAATTGATGGAGATAGTGATTGAATAATAAGGATGTGAATAATTAATAAAAATAATATTATGCTTGACTGTGTTGCAATTATTTCTTTGTTTCTGATAAAACCTGCTGAAACAATAAAACCTATACATAGTAACCATAGGAATAAACGAACAGAGCCAGTTACTGTAACTTTTCTTTTTTTCTTTTTTGGTTTTAATATTGATGATATTTTAAGTATTCGACTTGAATAAAAGTAAGCCCCTATCCCGACAATTGTTGGGACTATAAAAACACTCAATAAAATTGATTGAATGTTGGCTGTAATAACCAAATCAGGTAACTCATCTCTTCCTAATAAATTTTGTAAAAATTTGTAGTAACTATCTGCCATGAAGAATGAAAGTATTGTACCAATACTACTAACAATCACTGCCATTAAATAAAACTGTCCAGATACTAGTAAAGATAGCTGAGTTCTGCTTGCGCCTAAGATAGCCCATAATTGGTAATCCTTTTTAAAGATATCTATTAGCAGTCTTATATTATTTGAAATAAGGAAAAATAGAGTAGTCCCGCCAAAAACTATTAGCATTTGAAAAAGTTGTGAAGCGTTAATATTAGCAGTCTTTATTGAACTAGCAATACCAAATAAAGATGTTCCAACAATCAGGCTAGATACAAATAGTAATGGTATTGTTCCTAACCATTGTCTTTTTGAGTACTGAAATTGGTAAATGATTAATTTTAGCATAATAAAACCTCCTCAAATTAATCTTTACTACTTTCAAGTGCTTGGTAGAGCTCATCAGCTGAAGGTTTAATAATTTGTCGAGATATTTTTCCGTCTTTTAAAATGAGTGCTCTGTCAGTTTTTGAAGCCAACTCAATATCATGAGTGACCATAAAAACACATTTTCCTTGACTCGCTAAATTACGAAGTGTTTCAAAAATAAGTTTTCTTGAGACGCTGTCCAGAGCTCCTGTTGGCTCATCAGCAAAAATAATTTTACTATCAGCTATTATTGCACGAGTAATAGCCACTTTTTGCTGTTCTCCACCTGATAAGGTAGAAACTAATGATGATAGTTCTGCTTTAAAATTCAAACTATCCAACATTTTTTTTACTTTATTGCTATCAATACTCTTTCCTGAAAGTCTCAGAGGAAGTGTAACATTTTCTAGAACAGGTAGAGCGGGTACCAGATTATAATTTTGAAAAATAATTGCAATATCTTGCCTTCTAAATTTAGCAAGTTTCCCTTCTTTTAAAGTGTATGGATTCACACCATTGATAACAACTTCGCCACTTGTTGGTTCAGATAAACTTGATAAACAACTTAATAAAGTAGACTTTCCAGAACCACTGACACCAAGTATTGATACAAATTCTCCATAATTGACAGATAAAGAAATATCTTTCAAAATAGAGACAGTTTTATCTTGCCCTAGTAAAAATTCTTTTGAAAGATTTGTGACTTCAACAGCTAGATTATTAACCATAATAAATCCTCCTGATTCCAGTGTCATCTTTGATTTAATTATACAATATTTTAATTCTGTCAATATCAATAAATGTGTTCTTTTTTGAGTATTCTATAGATTCGAGGTAACATTATCATGGTATAGATCAGGAGAGAAACTCCTCCAAATACGAATATCAGGCCTCCGTTTATGTCCTTTTGAAATAAATAAGTAAATACAATGGTACCTATCGGCATGATAGACGTATTCAGTGTGAACAAAGTACTCATTACTCTTCCTAAATAATTTGTTTCAATACTACTTTGAAGATAGGTCATGACGACAATATTTAGAATAACAAGAGTAAATGCGATAATTCCCATAAATAAACCGCCAACGGAAGAAATAATCACTTGGGTGTTAGTAATTGCAAATGTAATACCCAAACCAACGATAGCGATGGTTAGAAGAAAAAGTGGAATGCGAATTCTATTAGAGAGAAGTGTATTATTTTCTTTTTTGTCTGGCAGTAGTGACATAGACACGCTGGCTAACAACATTCCAACTGCAGACATTGTTTCTAGGATACCTACTGTTGCATTATCTAATAAGAGTTGCTCTTTGACTACAAATGGTACTCCAATGCTAATGGAAGTATAGAAAAAATTCAGTACAACACTAACAAGAATAATATATTTTACAATCTGATTTTCTTTTAAAAATCGGATAATTTCTTTGAACCCCTGTTGATGCTTTTCATTCTGTTTAATCTTAGCTTCTTGCTCTTCATTTTCATAGAAGAATTTCATGGTAAGTAAGACACCTAAAGAAAGGAGATTTGCAATGATTTCTATAAGAATAAAGCCTGAGAAGCCTAACCAATTATAAAGAATGACTCCAATAGCTGGGGAAAGCATGGTTGCGATAGCAATGGCGGTTTGTGTAACAGAACTTAATCGTTGAATTTTTTTATCGTTTACTAACTCGTGGATAGAGGCTGAATAACAAGTATCATTGATGTTAACTGTAATTGAGTGGAGTATGACAAACGGGATTACGAGGTATAAGATAGTAGATGAATTCGTTAAAAAATAAAAAGCATAAAACAGAAGAAAGATTATAAGCCTAAAGATAAAATTATAAATTAAGATCTTTTTATGACGGTATCGGTCTACTAAATTACCGATTGGAAGCAAGAAAATCAAACTAACTAAAGGATAGATGATCATATTGATTCCAAAACTCATTGCAGATTTTGTTTGGTCCAGTAACATTAATCCTAAAGCAAAATTAAAAGCTTTTCCACTTAAAGAACTAATAAAACTACTAATAAAGTCTTTGATGATTTGTCTATTAGACATTTGATCACTTATTAAATTCTTAATATTAACCCCCTCCATTCGTTTCAACATTGCTTTGGTTATCTAATCCTATTCAATGAACCTGTGTTGTAAGGTAATTGGGATAGTAGATAAAACATAATTTTTGTTAATTAAGATTTTACCAATTATACTAATAAAAGTATATTAAAAAATGTAGAAAATATTGTATTTATGTTTACTAATTATATTTCTCTCTTGCTTTGACATTATCTAAATTGATAACTTCATACGTACCTCTTCTAAAATAGGATATATTTTACAATCGTTAAAGGAATTCAAAATGGAACAGATTGATTTATTTTGCTTTTTATAGGCTTTAACTTCATTCTAGATGTTGATACTATTTATCACAACTCTTGACACCGCTTTCGAACGGGAGTACAATAATATTGAGGACAAGATGGTTAATCTCTTTTATTTAGGAGGTGTCAGATATGCAAATCTATTTTGTTTATTCTATTTTCTATCTATTATCACGCGTAGTAGCACTTGTAGTTCTAGCTTTTCTTATTAAGTTACTCATTGCTCGTTTAAAAAGAAACTAAGTAACATTTTGCCCAAATAGTAGTTATTTGGACTTTTTGCTATACTTTAGCCTAGTGGATTAAATTTATAAAGGTAGTGTTTAGCATCTTCTGGTTGAGTGATTTTATTTTATGAAGGTTGTTTATAGTTGAAAGGGGAAAATAGATGGTCTCTAAAATTGATACAGCTTGGGACTTGTTTCTGGAGGGAAAAACATCAGAAGCTAAAAAGTTGGTTGAACAAGATTTTTCCATTGATACCTGTACAGATTTTAGCCTTTTAAATCTGATGGGGTATTTATTATTGGCAGAAAAAGACTATGCCTCGTGTACCCGTATCTTTGAGAAATACATTTTATTAGCTCAACAAAATGAAGACAAAGAACATGAACACATTGGATTACATCAATTAGCGATGATCTACAGAGATCAGGGTGATTTTCATAAGGCTTTAAAGCTCATTGAAGATGAAGAGAAGATAATTGAAGAGCATTTTCCCAATGATAATCTAAAGAAAGCTATAAATAACTACGAACAAGGCTATTTGAGATTGAAATTAAACAATCTTGATGAAGCTCTTACATTCATGAATCTGTCACTGGAACAATCTTTAGAGACTGATGATGTGATTTCTCAGGCTTGTAGCTATAGAGGGTTAGGGGAAATTTATTTAGCCTTGGAAGATAAAGGATTAGCCAACACACATTTCAAACGAGCTATAGAACTTTTCGAAAGTGTTGGAGAGTTTGAAGGGATAAAGGAAATTGAGGAATTGATTAATCGATGATTTTGCATTTAGATTTTGTCATTAGTTTGCTTAAATAAAGTACATAATTGACATGATTAGCTCAAAAAATTTTTTTGTTACTAAAGTAATCGCTTCACTTATCTTAAAATAGTTTTTCTCCATTCAAACTAATGCAAAATAATATTCGTTTTTCAATTTCTCTAAGTGTTATCGCTTGCATTTTTACTTAAAAGGGATACAATGATAGTGAAAAAACAAATCCTTTAAAGTATGCGAGGTGCTGTATGATGATAAGCAAGTATATCAAGTATCTTCCTTGGATGATCCTAGGAACCCTCTCCTCCTATCTATTAGCAACTGATTATGCCCGCAATTCATTTGACTTGTTCTATCTGACCTTGAACTTTACGATTGTGTACATCGCTTTAATCGTCTTCTACGAAAAAGTTCTAAGAGACAAATGCAAAGAACTCTTCATACGAATCATGAGTAATCCTAAAAAAAATAAGCAAGGATAAGAGTTGAAAAGCCATCTAAGGATGGCTTTTTTTATAGATTTTCTATTTTTTCTTTGAAACATTGCAAAATCGGTCCCGAGAATGATTTCCTTGCTGATCTAGCTTTTTCAAGGGAGTTTTACCCTTAAATATGGTAAAATAGTAACGAAATATACTAGTAGATATCAAATAAAAAAGAGGTTAAGAATGACAATTGGGATTGATAAGATTGGTTTTGCGACGAGCCCTTATGTCTTGCGTTTAGAAGATTTGGCTGCTGCTCGTGATACTGATCCCGAAAAACTGAGCAAGGGTCTTCTCTTAAAAGAACAAAGTGTTGCACCGATCACAGAAGACATCGTCACATTGGCTGCTACTGCAGCAGATGATATTTTAACAGACGAAGATAAAGAAGCGATCGACATGGTGATTCTTGCGACAGAATCTGGAATTGACC
>OFLV01000184.1_pt1 | contig 7090 bp, 9 predicted proteins | sample 1540901 | NCBI WGS metagenome assembly OFLV01 (sample SAMEA4413050, study PRJEB24355) | metagenome | biome: human; feature: gut; material: faeces | place: United Kingdom | collected 2010
ATCTGCCAAAATATCAACACCACGCACCATGGCGCTTCTTGCATCTGCTGAAAATTTAATATCTTTTGCCATTTTTACAATTCCTCTTTCTATAAATTTTTATTTATTCAACAATCGCTAGAATATTTGCTTCATTGACAACGAGGTACTTTTCTTCGCCGTCTTTGACTTCAATTCCTGCGTGGCTTTCAACGAGAACAGTATCATCGACCTTCACGCTTGGAGCAACGAGTTCACCGTTGAGCGTACGAATTCCTTCCCCGACAGCTATAACTTTTGCCGTCTTCGTTGCATCTTGTCCTGCGCCTGCAATGACAAAGCCACCAACTTTTTGTTCTCTTTCTTCTACTTTTAGGACCACACGGTCGCCTAATGGTTTAAGCATTTGTTTACCTCCAATATCTTGTTTTAGCACTCTATATACACGAGTGCTAATATTTACATTTTCTATTGTATCACTTGGTCAGAAATAGTCAAGAAAAAAACTCTGTCAAACGACAAAGTTTTTAGGGGGAAAGCAAATAAGTTTTTATTGGATCAATCTTAATTTTTCTTCAAAATCGTCAATAACTTTTTTAATATTCAATCGTCCTTTATAAATACCATAACCAAAGACAAGCATTGCTAGAATCCCTAGGACCGCTAGGATCGTTCCAGCAATGAAGCTAATAAAATTGGTCTGACGGAAGAAATAAACCAGAACAAGACCGATACTAGTAATAGTAAAGAAGAGACTAAACCAACGCCCTAGATTTTCAATCATGTGTTTTTGGTATTGAATTTCCGTTTCATATCCTTGAATCAATTCTTGTTCTGTCATATTTTTCTCCTATTTAGTATTTCAATCCTGGATTGAAGAAGCCAACCAATACACCAAGAAAGGCCACTACAACGAGAAGCAACATTACTTTGATTGGTGAGAGATTTTTCTTCGCCATCAACCACCAGCAAAAGACGATAAACAAAGCTGTCAATAAACCTGGATAAACACCGTCTAATTGGCTTTGTAAAACCAAGAAGGCTTTCCCTGAAGAATCTTTCAATTTGAAAGCTGTCTTAACAGGTACCCATGTCGCTGCAACCGCACCGATGACCATACCACCAATGATAGACACCGACTTACGGATAGCTTGTCCTTGAGGGCCTACAAGAAATTCAACTGCTTTATCTCCTAGTTCGTACCCTTTAAAGTAGGCGAATTTCATACCAAAGTAGGCGAGCAAGTTCCAAACCACGATATAGAAAATCGCACCAAGTGGTGAACCACCGTTTGACAAACCGAGAGCAATACCTAGTATAATCGGAATCAAAGTACCAACAATCAGTGAATCACCAATTCCTGCAACAGGTCCCATGAGACCAGCACGAAGACCGTTGATTGTTTCATCATCTACTCCATCAGCCCCATTCGCGCGCGCTTCTTCTAAACCTGCTGTAATCCCTACAATCAATGCACCTAATTGCGGCTCCGTGTTAAAGAATGCGGTGTAGGTGTGCATTGCTTTTGCTTGATCTTCTTTTTTAGAATATAATTCTTCCACAATTGGTAACATTGAAGCCAGATATCCAAAGGTTTGCATGTGTTCTTGTGAGAAGCAAGTTAAGTTCCCATAATACCAATGATGAAAAGATTTTCCTAATGTTTTTTTCGTTAATTTAACCATTTTAAATATCCTCCTCATCGTCATCATCAAAACTTGCACTGGCAGCCGCTTGTGCTCTTACATTTTTCGCCATTTGAATTTCATAGAATAATACTGCAAAGATTAATGAAATGACTGCACAAGATACAAGGTTAAGTCCTAATGAAGCTGCTAAAGTAAATCCAACAAAGAATGGAATGAAATCAACAGCTTTTTCAACGATTTGTTTTAAGAGGATGGCAATTCCGACACATGGAAGGAGAGAGCCGACCGTAAAGAGGGTTTTCATTGGAATACCATCTAATGGAAGAGCTGTTTTTAAAGCAGTAACCGCATCAGCACCTAATTTACACATAATAAGCGTTGGCAAGAATGAGAATACTAAGTGTGAAATCCAAGGAAAGCCCCAGTCTACCATGTACAGGCGTTTAAATTCACCTTTTTCAACAGCTTTCCAACCAATATGTTGCCAAAGTAGATTCATAGTAGCTGTACCATAGAAAAGAACTGTACCGACTGTACCAACGAGTGTTCCCATTGATTTAGCCAAGTTAGCAGCGTCTGCAGAGTCAAGTGATAGTCCTTGTGATTGAATAGCAACCATTGCCAGAGGAATCCCAATATAAGAAACCGCACGAACGTCAGCTGAAACAGTACCGCCAGGTGTTACCAAAGCGATGTAAACAAGTTGCATCGCAACCCCACAGATGATACCTAATTTCACATCTCCTAAGATCAGTCCTGAAACAAGACCACCTACAAGTGGGCGCCCAAGAGTATAGTTACCAATGGAAGTACCACCTAGACCAGGCATAGATGATAGACAGGCAAATAACCCTAGTAAAGCGGCTTGAAACCACGAAATTGTCATAATAAAGCCTCCTTAATGCTTATTATATTTTGTTAAAAACCAAATTTAGATTTGAAATCGTCCCAGTAGCCAATAGACACATCTGGCAAGAGTTGGAATTTCACTTTATAGCCAGCTTTTTGAATCGCTTCAAGTGCTTCCGCTTCCTCTTGTGTGATGGATTGGTTGTTTCCTAATTTAATAGCTCCTGGACGGTCATTGGCTGGACCAACGATGATTTCTTTGATATCACCAGGCACAAAACCTTGATCAACTAGTATTTCTTTCATATCAATTGAATTTTTAGTAATCAAGAAATAGCGACTATCGGAATCCAATACCTTTTGTGATTTTTCTTTCCATGCTTCGTTTGTCCAAACGAATGTTTTTTTATCAGAAGCTGCTTTGTAGGCTTGTTTCAAAACTGCATTTCCTGCTGCAGCATTATTGACAGCAACTAAGCCGTCACAAGGATATTCCTTTGCCCAGCGAGTTACTGTTTGACCGTGAATCATACGGTCATCAATACGTACAAATGAAATTGTCATGATAAATCTCCTTTTTAATCTTTTTTTAAATATCGTCTTCATCCTCTTCGTCACTAGCAACTACATCAAATTCTTGCAGCGCTACGGATGCTTCTGAGAGAATGGCTTGTGCCAATTCTTTTCCTTCCAACATATCTTTCATCACTAAGCCTGTGAGTGCCATTGTCAAATTGAGACCACCAAGTACGACTGCAGTGTTTAACTTGCCAAGTTCTGATAAAACATTGCAAGCTGTCGTCAAAGGACTTCCTCCGACAATGTCTGCCAACACCAAAACCGTATCTTCTGTTCCCAGATTTGCTAACGCTTGACGAAAGTCAAGAGCGAAATCTTCAACAGACTTGCCTTCTTTTAGGCCTACTGCAACGACTTGGTCGGTCTTATCCCCAGCGAACATCCTCAAAGAGCTTTGCACACCTTCTGCTAGTCCACCATGACTGACCAGTACTAGATATTTCATGTTCTTTCCTCCTTCATTTCCTAGCCTTATTTTACCAAACATGGAACCGATTTCATATTGTCGAATGTCACTTTGTAAAGATGACATTTGTTAGTTAAAATATGACAAATGTCATATAGTTTTTCAAAAAGAAAAATAGCCAGCTTTGAGTTCAAAAATCTCTCATCTGACTATTTTGATATTTATTCTTCGTTAAACCTCTATTTGCCTGTTTCTTCCATTTCCCTTTGAATACTTGGCAAGCGACTGTCGATTTCATTGTTCTTGAGAGCATTTTCGAGTAAGTGATCAATGCGTTCCAGAGAGTGATAATCCACATCTCGACTAATATCTAAGACAGAATGTTTCATCATATGATCCAATCTTTGAGAAGTCAATGAATTCAGCCCAAAATCATCTGCTTGTAAAATCTTTTTCGTCTGACTGCTTTTAACAACTGATAGCAAGACAGATGTTCCTTGCGACTTTTCAAATAAATTCTGTTGAGTTTTTTGATTTTGACACAATAATTTCATAAATTCCCAAGCTAATTTGTCCTGTTTTGTCTTTGAAGACATGGCAAAAAGGGACGTTTTCACTTGTGTTGCAGGAATTCCTGCTTTAGCAGCTGGCATGGGAATACAAGTCCAAGAAAATCTAGAATATTTTGCCACATGGTAGGGATAGGGTTTGTAGGTTCGATATTGAGCCAAACTCATTGGATAAAAGGCGACCTTACCTTCATCAAAATCATTTGACGTTACCTTGTACCGTTGATTTAATGAATCCAATTTACTGATAAAGGAGAGTGCCTGATGCATTTCGACACTATCAACATTAACACCATTTTGATTTCTTAAATGCCCGTTATACGCCACCAAGGCTTGCTTCCAAGTATAATCCGTAATGCCATACTGGTCAATCAGACTGTCACCATCTGTATCCTTTGTTACTTTTTGACAAATCGCATATAAATCCTCTAAAGTCCAATTAGAGTTAGGAATTGAAATGCCTTCTTTTTCCAGCAAATCCTTATTGACACACATCATGACAGGGTTACTTTCAATCGGCAAAGCATAACTGCGCCCCTGATACTGTCCAGCTTGGTAGGCAACTGAATAGTAAGCCGCGGCTTCTTCCTTACTAATCAAAGAATCCAAAGATTTGAATGCTCTAGAAGATGCCAACATTGAAAAATCATTTTCAGGCACCATAAATACATCTGCCTGCTCACCTTTTAGAATCTTTTCTGCTAGCCAATTGTCATAGTCCTTTTTAGGAATTCCACTCTCATAAACGACCTTGACATTGGGATGTGACTTTTCAAATTGGCGAATAATATTGTCTAACACTCTATTCTCACGACTATTCGGAACGTCCCAGCTGCTGCCTGCATACACTTCAATTCGCAAAATCTTTTTTTGATTGGAAGTCCATAAAACAAAGCTAAGGGTCACTAAAAGGAGAGCCGAGACGAACATCGTCAAATACCTCATCCGCCACTTCATTTGTCATTGTCCTTACTAAAATCACGTTGGGTAACACCTGTCTGCACAGCCCAAATAGCTAATTGCGTGCGATCTCGCAAATTTAATTTCGTCAGAATACCTGACAAGTAATTCCGCACTGTCCCTTCAGACAAGAACAACTTCGCTGCAATTTCCTTGTTTGAAACTCCAAAACCAATTTGTTGGATAATCTTCCACTCAGTCTGACTCATATCTTCTACATTTTCTTCCGCAACAGAAATGGCAAAATTCGACTGCGCCATTTGTGAAAAGATTTTAAACACTTTGCTAGCAATGTTCGGATTAATCATAGCTCCGCCTTTGTGAACCGTTTGAATAGCTTGATACAATTCTTCAGTAGAGACTCCTTTTAAGATATAACCAGAAGCACCATATTTTAAAGCAGAAAAAATGAAATCATCGTCATCAAAAGTTGTTAGAATAATAATTTTGATATCTGGATAGTGTTCTTTGACTGCCTTTGTACAGAGAACACCGTCCATAACAGGCATTCGAATGTCCATTAAAATCACATCAGGGTGTACATGATGCAGTTTGTCAAGCACTTCTTTGCCATCTCCGACTATTCCCACTACTTCAATATCTGGATGTGCCGATAAAACAATCTGTAAAGACTCACGAATCAAGGCTTGATCATCTGCTATTAAAACTTTAATCATTTTTTCCTCCTATTTTCGGAATTTCAATATGAGTATAGAAACCGTTGCGATTTTCAAAATGAACATTCCCACCAATAATCGCCAAACGCTCCTGCATTTGTTTGAGACCATAACCATAGTAAAGCTCATCAAAGCCGACTCCATCGTCTTGAATGGTCATGATATAATTCTCTTCTTCTAATAACTCAATCCAAACCGTTTTGGCATGCCCATGCCGTACCGAATTGGTAATGGACTCTTGAATCACCCGAAAGACAATATCTTCTTTTGCAATATCTAAATCAATTGTGGCCCATTCATAGCGAAAATGAATTTCCAAATTAGAAATGGCTTCATATTCTCGAATAATTTTGAACAACGCTTCCTTTAAGCTATTATTTTCTAAAGCACCAGGTCGCATTTTATTGAGTGAACCTCGCACATCACGGATACCGTCTCGCACAACCACAGAAACATTTTCTAACTGTTCCTTAGCACGATTTTTGTCAATATCCACCAATACTTTAACTGCATCAATCCCCGCAGAAATCCCTGTCAAAGCATGCCCTAGCGTATCATGAATTTCTCTAGCGATTCGCTTTCTTTCACGGTCTTCTGCGATTTTTTCAGATAAGGCTAAATAACTATTCAACTCGCGATTGGCTTGTGCGGCCATGCGTAGCTCTTCTTCAATATGATGTTTTTCGGTCATCGCAGATAAAATATAAAATAGTAGAGAAATCATAAAGACAACTAGATTCAGTGAAAAGAGAAAATTCTTTCCAAAAAGGAGAGCCATGCGAATGGATTCTGGACAAAAGCGAATGTAGGTATCTAACGAAGGCAATTTAACAAAAAGTGACATCAAATCATAGTTGGATAAGAGCAACATAGTAAAGCTCAAAATGATAAAGGAAAACCAATATTTCCGATCTTTTGAAGTGTTGAACTCCTTAGAACCGTAAAAAATATCCGCAAAAACCAAGAGAATCAGACCATTATAAGAAGAATGCAGGACAGAAAAGATAACTAACATCAGCAAAATCTCAATAATAGTTACTTTATCATAAACGGATAGCTGATTTGGGTGTTTCTCGCGGTAATCAAATACTAATAGCAAGCAAGCATAAAAGATACTAGCTAACCAAAAACTAAAGCTCGGCGAGCCTGGGATAGCATCCAAACGCCCCAATAGTGAATGAGCATAACCTCTTGCGACCACGTAATTCGTCGCAAAAAGATAAATAGAGGCATTATAAACAATGGCAATAAAATTGATGACCATTAAAGCAATTTTGCTATAAAAAATACTTTTATTTCGTCTCATTATTGCCACCCTGTAATTGTATATTGCCCGATGTTATCTTTATTCACCAAATGAACAGGAATCAGGTACTCCTTTTTGTAAGATTGATGCTTCATCATATCGGAAAAGCATCGTTT
>OFLV01000188.1_pt1 | contig 7010 bp, 6 predicted proteins | sample 1540901 | NCBI WGS metagenome assembly OFLV01 (sample SAMEA4413050, study PRJEB24355) | metagenome | biome: human; feature: gut; material: faeces | place: United Kingdom | collected 2010
ATCTTTTGTCCTACTCGAGTGTCGTCCGTGCTTGTGAATTCTTTGTGCAACAGTCAGGTTTGAAAGGTGAAAGTGATGCTGTTGAAAAAATGGCGCTGGATAAATGTGAGACAAAAGAAACAGATAGCTTGCTTGAGTCTGAAGCACTTGCCTTTATGGGAACCAATGTAATCTCTGGTCGTGCCATTGCTCTTGTTCTGGTCGTTGGAGACGATACCAAGATGGGTGCTATTGAGCAAACGCTCAATACGTATGACGAACCAACTTCATTTGAGCGGGAAATGAACAGTATTTCGTGGCTGCTCATTCGTCTCATGCTGGTACTTGTGCCCGTTGTCTTTTTCATCAATGGTCTGACAGACGGAGATTGGTTGGAGGCTGGTGTATTTGCACTTAGTGTCGGTGTTGGTTTGACACCAGAAATGCTGCCTATGGTCATCACTGCAAGCTTGGCTAAGGGTTCTATTCTTATGGCAAAAGAAAAAGTTGTCATCAAGAAACTCAATGCCATTCAAGATTTGGGAGCGATTGATATCCTTTGCACGGATAAAACAGGTACATTGACGCAAGATGAGATTGTCTTGGAATATCCGCTGGATATTCATGGAGAGCTTGATTTAGCCGTTCTTCGCAGGGCTTATCTTAATTCGTATTACCAAACAGGGCTAAAAAACCTAATGGATCGTGCTATTATCAATCGGACAGAAAAAGAAGCTGAAAAGCATGAAATCGTTCGGAACTTGGACCAAACTTTTAAGAAAATTGATGAATTGCCTTTTGATTTTGAACGCCGCCGCATGAGTGTGCTGGTTCGAGATGATGAAAATGTCGTTAGCATGGTAACAAAAGGTGCTTTGGAAGAAATGTTAGCCATTTCAAATTATGTCGAAGACAAAGGGAAAATCCTTCCTTTGACGGAAGAAATTCGTCAAGAAATTTTAGCAGAAGTTGCACAGTTAAATGAACAAGGACTGCGCGTGCTGGGCGTCAGCTATCACTCAGACTTAGATGCTGACTATGAATATACAGTAGAAGATGAATCTGATATGATTTTGACGGGGTATCTTGCCTTTCTTGACCCGCCAAAACCTTCTGCGGCGCCTGCTATCAAGGCTTTAGCAGAATATGGTGTTGCCACCAAAATTTTGACAGGTGACAATGAAAAAGTCACAGAAGCGGTCTGTGAGAAAGTTGGTTTAGATGCAGAACATATCCTACTTGGCTCTGTGATTGAAACGATGTCAGATGAAAAATTGAGCAAGGTAGTTGAAACTACAACTGTTTTTGCAAAATTATCTCCTGACCAAAAAGCGCGTATCATTTTGCAGCTGAAAGCAAATGGGCACAAGGTTGGTTATATGGGAGACGGCATCAATGATGCACCTTCTATGAAAGTAGCTGATGTAGGGATTTCAGTTGATACAGCTGTCGATATTGCTAAAGAAACAGCTGATGTTATCCTATTAGATAAGGACTTGTTGGTGCTTGAAAAAGGCTTGGTGGAAGGTCGCAAAGTCTATGCTAATATGACCAAATATATCAAGATGACAGTCAGTTCCAACTTCGGGAACATCTTTTCCTTGTTGATTTCAAGTATTTTCCTACCATTTTTGCCTATGGCACCGATTCATCTGATTGTGCTAAATTTGGTGTATGACATTTCTTGTATCGCTTTGCCGTTTGACAATGTCGACTGTGAATTTTTACAAAAACCGCGCATTTGGAGTGCAAAATCCATTACTCGTTTCATGGCTTGGATTGGTCCAATCAGTTCTATTTTTGACTGTATGACCTTCTTGATTTTGTTCTTTATCGTTGCACCGATGATGACTGGCTCTGTTTATCATCATGGGATGTCTAGCGAGTTCATTACTATTTTCCAAACAGGCTGGTTTATTGAGTCCATGTGGACACAAACGATGGTTATTTACATGTTGCGCTCACCCAAATTGCCATTTATTCAAAGCAGACCGGCTTTGTCTGTAGTCATGACGACCCTAGCAGCCGTCTTCTTTGTAACCTTATTGCCCTACGGTCCTTTTGCAGCTCTCTTAAAAGTCGCTCCATTAAATGGTACTTATTTCTTATTCTTAATCCTTGTCATGATTTTATATATGGCAAGTGTTACGTTTGTGAAGCATCTTTATATTAAGAAATACCATGAATGGTTGTAAACAATTGACAATCTTTGAAAAGGCTTGTTTGTCACGAGCCTTTTTTATGTTTTTTTGATATAATAAGAAGAATAAATTGAAAGAAGGAAAACCAATCATGGAAAAATTTCAAGTGATCGCACATCCGCTCATTCAGCATAAATTGTCTATCTTACGTCGTACGGATACCTCTACTAAGGCTTTTCGTGAGTTAGTAAATGAAATTGCTATGCTGATGGGCTATGAAGTTTTACGTGACTTACCATTAGAAGATGTGGAAATTGAAACGCCGATTACAAAGACGGTTCAAAAACAATTGGCTGGTAAAAAATTAGCCATTGTCCCAATCTTACGTGCAGGTATCGGTATGGTGGATGGTCTTTTGAGCCTTGTGCCAGCTGCTAAAGTTGGACATATTGGTATGTATCGCGACGAAGAAACCCTAAAACCAGTTGAGTACCTCGTGAAGTTACCAGAAGACATTAGCCAACGTCAAATCTTTGTGGTAGATCCAATGCTGGCGACAGGTGGTTCAGCTATTTTAGCCATTGATTCATTGAAAAAACGCGGAGCACACAATATTAAATTTGTATGCCTTGTTTCAGCGCCAGAAGGTGTGAAAGCTTTACAAGAAGCTCACCCAGACGTAGAAATCTTTACAGCGGCCCTCGATGATCACTTGAATGAAAACGGCTATATCGTTCCAGGATTGGGAGATGCAGGAGATCGTCTTTTCGGTACAAAATAATGAGTTTTATGTTTGACCTTTTTTGACCAAAAGGCTATAATAGTCTCATATTTGAAAAATCTCACTAAGAATTGTTGATCAGATTAAAATATCAGATGAAAAGGAGAATACAATGATTCCTGTAGTTATTGAACAAACAAGCCGTGGAGAACGTTCCTACGATATTTACTCGCGTCTTTTAAAAGATCGCATTATTATGCTAACTGGAGCAGTTGAAGACAACATGGCCAATTCTATTATTGCCCAACTGCTTTTCCTAGATGCTCAAGATAGTACAAAGGATATTTATCTTTATATCAATACACCAGGAGGTTCTGTATCGGCTGGTCTAGCGATTGTTGATACCATGAACTTCATCAAGTCAGATGTCCAAACAATTGTCATGGGGATGGCTGCTTCCATGGGAACTATTATCGCTTCAAGCGGTGCTAAAGGCAAACGCTTCATGTTGCCGAATGCAGAATACTTGATTCACCAACCAATGGGCGGAACTGGTAGCGGTACGCAACAAACCGATATGGCGATTGCAGCTGAGCATTTGCTGAAAACTCGGAATAACTTGGAGAAAATCCTTGCGGATAATTCAGGGAAAACCATTAAGCAAGTACATAAAGACGCAGAACGCGATTATTGGATGAGCGCTCAAGAAACCTTGGATTATGGTTTCATTGATGAAATTATGGCAAATAATAAATTAAACTAATCCATTTGTTTATTACTGTATGAAAAATGTCCTCTGATGGGCATTTTTTTGATATACTTATAAATGATAAAAATAAATTAGAAAGAAAATTCATGTTTAAAAAAGAAGAACGCACAGGGATAATTGTGTATTTATATTATAATCGAGATGTGAAAAAAATAGAAGCTATTGGGGACATTGTCTATCATTCTAAAAATCATCGTTACCTCCAGCTGTATGTAGATACTGTGCAAGTAGATCGTATTGTTGAGAAACTATCTAAAGAAAAATATGTCAAACAAGTACGAGTCTGCCATATTCAAGAATTAGACACAGACTTTGTTGGAAGTCTGTTTAGAGATAAAGAAAACGTAAACATATAAAAAAATCTCATTTACCGCTTGACAATTGTCAGATAATTCGGTATATTCTTAACATATCATTTCGGAACGAGGAGATAAGAATATGAAGAAAAAATTTGCTCTATCATTTGTTGCTCTTGCAAGCGTTGCCCTTCTTGCCGCTTGTGGGGAAGTAAAGTCAGGTGGTTCCAATGCAACTGGTACAAAAGTTGCTGACAAGACCATTAAAATTGGATTCAACTTTGAAGAAACTGGTGCAACAGCAGCATACGGGACAGCTGAACAAAAAGGTGCCCAACTGGCTGTTGATGAAATCAACAAAGCCGGTGGTATTGACGGCAAGAAACTTGAAGTTGTTGACAAGGATAATAAATCTGAAACAGCAGAAGCAGCTTCTGTCACGACTAACTTGGTAACCCAATCAAAAGTAAATGCAGTCGTAGGACCTGCAACTTCTGGTGCAACAGCAGCGGCAGTTCCCAATGCGACAAAAGCAGGTGTCCCTTTGATTTCTCCTAGTGCGACACAAGACGGTTTGACGAAAAATCAAGAATACTTATTCATCGGAACTTTCCAAGACAGTTTCCAAGGGAAAATCATTTCTAAATATGTTACAGAAAATTTAAAAGCGAAAAAAGTTGTACTTTATACAGATAACTCAAGTGACTATGCTAAAGGTGTTGCAAAAGCTTTCCGTAATGCCTACAAAGGTGAGATTGTTGCAGATGAAAAGTTTGTCGCTGGTGATACTGATTTCCAAGCAGCTCTTACCAAAATGAAAGGCAAAGATTTTGATGCCATTATCGTACCTGGATATTATACAGAAGCTGGTAAAATTGTAAACCAAGCGCGTGGTATGGGCATTGATAAGCCAATCGTTGGTGGTGACGGCTTTAATGGCGAAGAATTTGTCCAACAAGCAACACCAGCTAAAGCTTCAAATATCTACTATATCTCAGGCTTCTCTTCAACAGTTGATGTCTCAGATAAAGCAAAGAAATTCCTTGAAGCTTACAAAGCGAAATACAACAATGAAGAACCTTCAACATTTGCAGCGCTAGCATACGACTCTGTTTATCTTGTTGCCAATGCTGCTAAGGGTGCTAAAACATCTGTTGACATCAAAGACAATCTTGCTAAGACAAAGAATTTTGAAGGTGTAACAGGTGATACTAGCTTTGACAAGAATCATAATACTGTTAAAACAGCCTTTATGATGACCATGAACAATGGAAAGGTCACAGCAGCTGAAACGGTTAAGCCATAATCCTTCTCAAGAAATTGCTTAAAATATATTTTATAGTGTATAAAAGAGTAACTATTTATGGTGAACATCGTAGATAGTTACTTCTCTTTATACGGGCTAAAAGAAAAGAGGCGGGACAAAAGTCTTAGTCTTAAGAATATTTTTTATTATGGTTTGTAATACCTAGTGATTGATTGTTAGATATGTTTTAAGCTGTTGAAAAGTAATCAACTGTGAAGTGAGACTTAAAAGGTTTAACGGTCTCATTTGCTCAAACTTAGAATAGATGAGTGAGAAAAATCAATTTTTTTGAAATGATGACTTGACTCGCTCTTTTTTCACGATAGATAAGAAAATGTGAAAAATCACATAGTTCTTTCTTCTATACTATAATTAGAAAGTGTGGTGGCCATGCTCCAACAACTTGTTAATGGTCTGATTCTGGGGAGTGTCTATGCTTTGCTCGCTCTCGGTTATACCATGGTTTATGGAATTATCAAACTCATCAACTTCGCTCATGGAGACATTTATATGATGGGCGCTTTTATGGGCTATTTCCTGATTAACTCTCTTCATCTTAATTTTTTCCTTGCCTTGATTTTGGCGATGGTTGGGACAGCAGCTTTAGGTGTGCTGGTCGAGTTTCTGGCTTATCGTCCATTGAGAAATTCAACTCGGATTGCAGCTTTGATTACTGCGATTGGTGTTTCATTTTTCTTGGAATATGTGATGGTCTATTTTGTGGGAGCCAATACTCGTTCGTTCCCGCAAGTGATTGAAACGGTTCGTTATAATTTTGGACCGATTAGTCTCACCAATATCCAACTGATGATTTTGGTCATTTCCTTAATCTTGATGGTGTTATTGCAAGTCATTGTTCAAAAGACCAAAATGGGGAAAGCGATGAGGGCAGTTTCAGTCGATAGTGATGCGGCGCAGTTAATGGGAATCAATGTCAATCGTACAATTAGTTTCACTTTTGCTTTAGGTTCTGCTTTGGCAGGAGCAGCAGGTGTACTCATCGCGCTTTATTATAATTCCCTTGAGCCTTTGATGGGAATGACACCAGGGTTGAAATCGTTTGTCGCTGCAGTACTTGGTGGGATTGGTATTATCCCAGGAGCAGCATTGGGAGGCTTTGTCATTGGTCTATTAGAAACTTTTGCGACAGCTTTTGGTATGTCAGATTTCCGTGATGCGATTGTGTATGGTATTTTAATCTTAATCTTGCTTGTTCGTCCTGCAGGAATTCTTGGTAAGAATGTGAAAGAGAAGGTATAGGCTATGAAAAAGAATGTAAAAGTAAATATTGTATGGTTTGTGCTCCTTCTTGCAGGGTATGGTTTGATTGCCTTACTTGTCAGCGCTGGAGTTTTGAATGATTTTTACTTACAAATCTTACAACAAATCGGCATTAACATTATTTTAGCAGTAGGTTTGAATTTGATTGTCGGTTTCTCAGGTCAATTTTCTCTGGGACATGCTGGTTTTATGGCAATTGGTGCTTATGCGGCTGCAATTATTGGTTCGAGAACAGCTACTTATCCTGCCTTTTTTGCGGCTATGGTGTTAGGAGCATTGATTGCAGGAGCAGTGGCTTTGGTTGTCGGGATTCCTACTCTTCGCTTGAAAGGTGATATTTGGCGATTGCAACGCTTGGAGTCTCTGAAATCATTCGCATTTTAATCATTAACGGTGGTGATTTGACCAATGGAGCTGCGGGTATATTGGGTATTCCTGCCTTTACCAATTGGCAAATGGTGTATTTCTTTGTAGTTATCACAACCATTTTAACCATCAATTTCTTGCGCAGCCCGAT
>OFLV01000191.1_pt1 | contig 6988 bp, 4 predicted proteins | sample 1540901 | NCBI WGS metagenome assembly OFLV01 (sample SAMEA4413050, study PRJEB24355) | metagenome | biome: human; feature: gut; material: faeces | place: United Kingdom | collected 2010
ATTGGCAAGGTTATTAGTAGAGTTATTCCGATTAGTTAGAGGCTTCCACTCACCATTGCGGTAGATCCGGTAAGTTCCATCACTCATCCGATAATAATGATTGCCATTCCAATAAATGTAGTTTACATCATTTTCCAAGGAATAACCATAGTTCCAACCATTATAGCCATAATAATTATTCCAGCTAGGATAACCATAGTTATAGCCATAATAATAGTTCCAATTTGGATATCCATAGCCATAACTATAGGTCCATGAATTATAGCCATTATAACCGTTCCAATTATTGTAACCATAGTTATAATAGTTTGAACGATAAGAGGAGGTATTCCATCCTCTATTTTCTGCAGCTACTTTTGTTGCTATAAATGCCGGGACAATCATAGCTGTTGCTAAGATTGCTCGACTAACCACTCTATATTTTCTGTCCATTTAAATAATCTCCATTGGGAAAGTATAGGCGAAAGATACATCAACTATGTGCACATATTTCAAAAGTCATTCTACCTCCCTGTTTCTCAGTTCACGATATTTTTCTCCACTAGTTGTCAAGGCCTATTCAACTAGCAGAAAAAAATCTATTCGTTTACCAATTTCCTATCAAAGCAGGCCTGAACGACTTTTTACTCTTTGATCTCCTTTCACGCAGATTATAGCATGTGGGCTAAAACAAAGGCAAATAATTTGATATTCAATCTATTTTCAACTTCAAATTACCTTATGTTTAATTGACTATTTTATTTTACCGGACTTGAAACCCCTTGTTTGTTAAGGAGTTCACATAATCTATTCATCTGTAGAAAAATAGTTTCTTGAAGCGACTTCAAAGTATTTCCCTCGACAGGGAAATAAAAAAATCACGACATAGCAACAAAAAAATACAAAAAGACTCAGAAATCCATCTGAGTCTTAGACTGTTTTATGAATCTCCACCAGTTGCACTACTGCTAGAACTTTCTGTATCTGATCGTTCAGCAGAAGATGAACTAGATGTATCTGAACTGGATGAGGCTTTCGTACTTGAAGAAGCGGTCACTTTAGGTTCATATACCGTTAAAACAATTCGTGTTCGGTTAATATCCACCGTACTCGAAACTTCTGGAGTTTGACTAACAATTTGACCGGCAGAAACAACTACCCCATCAGGGAGATGTTCTGTTTTTCTTAATTCGATATTGGCTTCTTTAATACTATAGATCTCAATCAAATTACTTCTAGCAAAATCGTAAGTTGATCCAACATAGTTTGGCATTTCAATTGAAGTCGTTTCTTTCGCTACTTTCAAAACAATCTTGGTTTTTGAATTCAGAGAATATTGCTCTCCTGGAGCTGGAGTTTGTTCAAGAACTGTCCCTGCAGCATAATCGAAGGTCTCAACTTCTTCAATCGTGATCATTTTGCTTGATACTTTATAAGTATTTTTCAGATCTTCCTCTGCTTTAGCTCGTGTTTCTCCTACATAGTTTGGCATTTCAAAACTATTTGGACCTTTTGAAACGATCAAATTAATTTTATTTCCTCGTTTTATTTTGCTACCAGTGACTGGATTTGTTTTTATAATATACCCCTCTGCAATCGAATCGCTATATTCCTCTTGTTCTTTTCCTAATTTTAAATTTTGCTTTTCAATGATTGCATTTGCTTCTGCTACTGTTTTCCCTGAGAGATTAGGAACAACTGTAGTATCTGTGCTTTTTTCTAGATCCGATTTTCCTTTATTGTCTTTTTTTGAACTTTCCGACTTTCTTGAAATAGATACTGAATCATTTTGTCTTTGATATCGTCCACTTTTTGGTAAAAAAAGCCATAACATTAGAATTAAAATGACTAATCCAATAACTAGACTTATAATTCTTTTCCTTCGTTGTTTCTTTTTTTCTTCTTCTTGTTTGATTAATTCTTCCTGCCTATAGCGTTCAGCTTGTAAAGCTAGTTTTCTCTCTTTTTCAGCTTCCTCAAACTTATACTTCTCGTATTCCCCCTCAACTTCTGAGAGAAGTATTTGTATTCGATCACGCTCACTATTATCTTTAGCTTGAGCCCATATTTTTTTCAATTCAAATATTTTATCTTTATAAAATTGCTCCTGTTTTTGTTTGAGTTCTTGCTCTCTCCGTCTCTCCTCAGCAATTGCTTGTTGTTGTAATATTTCATTTTGCTTTTCAGTTTGTCGAACTTGATTCTCTAGAAGTCTATTTTTTTCTTCTGAAGCTAATCTTTGCTGAATAGAGTGTCTATCTAACAAATCATTGTGTCTCTTTAATTCTTGATTTCGCTCTTGTTCCCTCTGTGCTGCCTCATAATCTTTTTCCCAGTTACTCATTTTTTCTCCTAATTCGCATTGATATTTTCTTGACTCGATAAAGTCATCTACTAATATTTAATCAATTTCTATAAAAGCCTAAAAATCCTTCTGTTATTTAAAAACTCATATTTCCATAACACTCACATTTTATAACTAATTAGTGTAATATATCTTTATGCAATATTATAACCAATTAAAAAAGTAAATACAAGAACATTAATAAGATATTTTTAAAACAAAAAAATAAACTGCCCCCAAAAGGTAGGCAGTAAAAATCTAACTTTTAGGGTGCAGTTCTCGATTTCTCGATTTCTCTATTACTCTTCCTTCAACTTCGCCAATTCTTGGGCAAGTAACTTGAGGGCTACTTGTGGGTTGGCTTGGCCTTTGGTTGCTTTCATGAGGAAACCTGTGAAGGCCTTGTCCGCATTCCGTTTTCCTGACTTGAAGTCGGCTACGGCTGCTTCATTGTCTGCAAAGACTTGGTGGATGATTGGGATCAAGACTTCAGGATCTGAAATCTGTACCAGACCAGCTTTTTCGACGTATTCACGCGCGCCGCCACCGTTTTTTGCCAAGTGAACGAAGACTTTCTTGGCAATCTTAGATGAAATGGTTCCATCTTCGATAATGGCAATCATTTCAACCAAGTTTTCTGGTGTCAATTGGATTTCTTCCAGCGTTTTGCCTTCTGCATTCAAGAATTGTGCCACTTCCCCTTGGAGCCAGTTAGACACTTGTTTGGCATCGCCACCAAGGGCTACGGCTGCTTCAAAGAAGTCAGAAGTGACTTTCGTCGCTGTCAATTGGTTGGCATCATAGTCAGATAAACCAAGCTCTGCCACGTAGCGAGAACGACGGTCTTTTGGAAACTCTGGCAACTCTGTGCGCATTTCCTCGATCCACTCATCTGAGATTTCAAAGAGTGGTAGGTCTGGTTCTGGGAAGTAACGGTAATCCGCTGCTCCTTCTTTGACCCGCATAAGAATGGTGCTCTTATTCGCTTCATCATAACGGCGTGTTTCTTGACGAATGACCCCACCTGATCGCAAGATTTTCGCTTGGCGCTGTACTTCGTATTCAAGACCTTTACGGACGTTTGAGAAGGAGTTCAAGTTTTTCAACTCCGTCTTGGTACCGAATTCCTCTTGGCCGTATGGGCGAAGGGATATGTTGGCATCCACCCGCATCGATCCTTCTTCCATCTTGACGTCTGAAATACCAGTGTACTGGATGACTTCTTTCAAAGCTGTCAAATAGGCGTAGGCTTCTTCAGGAGAACGCATATCTGCTTCAGATACGATTTCGATCAAGGGCACCCCTTGACGGTTAAGGTCTACATAAGAGAAACCGTCTGTTCCGTGGGTGTTCTTACCGGCATCTTCTTCCAAGTGGGCCCGTTCAATCCCGATTTTCTTAGTTGAGCCGTCTTCTAATTGTACTTCAATCCAACCGTTGTAACCAATTGGCTCGTCAAATTGCGAAATTTGGTAGGCCTTTGGATTATCAGGGTAGAAATAGTTCTTACGGTCAAAGTGCATGTGCTGATGAATATCCATATTCAGCGCCAAAGCAGCCTTGATACCAGCATCCACAACACCCTTGTTCAAGACAGGAAGCACCCCTGGGAAAGACCAGTCGATCACATTGGTATTGGCATTTTGCTCGTTTCCAAAGTGGGCAGAGGTTGGTGAGAAAATTTTTGAGTTTGTATTCAATTCAACGTGGACTTCAAGTCCGATGACTGTTTCAAAGTTCATTAATTGTCACCTCCGAAAATTAGGGGTTGTTGCTTATGGTAATCCGTCGTTGCTTCAAAGGCAGCTGCAGCTTGGTAGATGGTTTCTTCAGAATACTTGGGACCAATCAACTGCAACCCAACCGGAAGACCTTGCGCAAAACCTGCGGGAATCGAAATCCCTGGAAGACCTGCCAAGTTGACTGGAATGGTCAAGAGGTCAGCCAAGTACATGGCAACCGGATCATGGTTGAGCGAATCCAAATCAAAGGCCACGCTTGGAGCTGTTGGACCAAGGATAAGGTCGTAATCTGCAAAGACTTTTTCGAAGTCTTGGATAATGAGGGTACGGACTTGACCAGCTTTCTTGTAGTAAGCATCATAGTAACCAGATGACAAACTAAAGGTACCAAGCATGATACGGCGTTTGACCTCATCGCCAAAGCCTTGACTACGAGTGTTCACGTAGATATCATCCAAGTTCTTGGCATCTTCCGCACGGAAACCATAGCGAATACCGTCGAAACGTTGCAAGTTTGAAGAAGCTTCAGATGAAGCGATGATGTAATAAACGGCAACCCCGTATTTAGAGTGTGGAAGGCTGACTTCTTCGACAGTCGCTCCCAATTTTTCAAAGTGTTTGGCCGCATTAAGGATAGTTTCTTTAACTTCTGGGTCAATCCCTTCACCGAGGTATTCCTTAGGAAGGGCAATCTTCATGCCTTTAATGTCTTGACCAATCTTAGAAGTAAAGTCTGCTACACGAACAGGTGCAGAAGTTGAATCCTTGGCATCTTCGCTGGCAATGACATTAAGCAATTGAGCATTTTCCTTAACCGTTGGTGAGAAGGTACCAATTTGGTCAAGTGAGCTACCAAAGGCAATGAGACCAAAACGGGAAACCGTTCCATAAGTTGGTTTGAGACCAACAATCCCGTTGAAGGCAGCAGGTTGGCGGATAGAACCACCGGTATCCGAACCAAGGGACAAGCGGACTTGCCCTGAAGCTACAGCTGCAGCAGAACCACTAGAAGATCCACCAGGCACCTTGCTGTGGTCCCAAGCATTCTTGGTTGGTCCATAGTAAGAAGTCTCACCAGATCCACCCATGGCAAATTCATCCATGTTGGTCTTTCCAATGACAATCATATCTTTGGCTTTGGCATTGGCAACAGCTGTCGCATCAAAGATTGGCTCGTAGTTATAGAGCATTTTTGATGCCGCAGTCGTCAAGATGCCATCTGTTGAGATATTGTCTTTGACAGCGAGTGGAATCCCTGACAGGAGGTTGTCTGCATCGATTCCTTTTTCATCAATAGCCTTGGCTTGTGCAAGGGCAGCTTCTTCGGCCACCGTTACAAAGGCGTTAACTGCTTCTTCACGCGCCTTGATGTCTTCAAGAGTCGCTTGTGTCAATTCCGTTGCCGAAATTTCCTTAGAGACAAGGAGGTCGTGCAACTCTTCAATGGTTTTATGGTTGAATGACATTAGGCATCTCCTCCATCTTCTAGGATAGCTGGTACCTTGATGTAGTAGTTATCTTTTTCAGGTACATTTTTAAACAAGCGGTCACGGTCCGTCCCTTTTTCAGCGATATCCGGACGCAATACGGTCTTACGATCCGCCATGGTTGTTGTTGGGGCAACACCTGTTGTGTCCACTTCTTCCAACAATTCCACCATGTCGACAATTTTAGACAAGGTTGTCGCAAACTCAGCTGTCTCTTCTGGAGAGAATTTCAATTTTGAAAGATTGGCAACGTGGGTTACCTCTTCTTGCGTAATTTTCATCTTGCTTCCTTTCGTGAAATGATGATTTTTCAATACCCTCTATTTTACCATAATTTAGCCCAATTTGCTTGCCTTAGAAAAAATCTGTAGGACTTTTTTGTCGCTACAGATTCTTCATTTATATTTCTTTTCCGCCGAATTGCCCTATCTCCATTAGAGTCTCTTTCCAGACTTTCTGGACGTTAGATGCGAGGTAAGAAGAGGCCAAGTCATAAGAAGCCTGATGAAATGGAGCGAGGTCCCTTTCAAAGAGCTGCACCAGCTTGTCCGCCAACTCTTTCACCAACTCTTCTTCTGGCACTGTCTCGCTATAAGGTACCAAAAAGCCATTTTCCCCCTCTTTTATAAAAGTTGGATTGCTATAACGGGCATCAAAGCCCAGCAAGGCCAAACCTGCTCCAGCCGCCTCCATCAAAGTCAAACCAAAGGTCTCCCACTGAGAAGTGGTGAGGTAGGCTTGGTAGCAAGGATAGATCTGCTGAAGATCCGCATGACCGCGTAGGTGAATATAATCTTGTGCTGCAAGCTCCTGAATCAGATGGTGCAAGTTGTCCGCTTCTCCACCCTTCCCATAAATATCAAACTGAAGGGCTGGGAGTTGTTCATGAGCTTTGGCCACTACTCGAATGGCCAAATCGATGCGTTTTCTTGGATCCAAACGGGAAGCTGTGAGCACACTAAAGGGAGGCCGATCTCCTTGTGGTTCCGTCAATGTTTCCAAATGCCCTACTGGAATGCTATAGATTGGAATTCCTTGGCATCCTTGTTTAGCAAGTGTCTGCTCCAAGACTTCTTTTTGAAGATCCGTTGCCGTGATAAAATAATCGAAGCGTTTGGCATACTTGAACACATAATAATATTCATAATTGAGATGGCCATTTTCAAATTCATGCTCCGAATGAAACACCATAGCGAGCTTTGAAGGAGCAGCTTTCTCCAACAAAGGACGGGCAAAATCCATGCGCGAAGCCCGGTCGAGCAGAATCAAATCTTCTTCTTTTAGCGACAGCTGCGACAAAAAACGTCTCATCACTTCTGTATGGTTGGTCAAAATCTCAGACCCCAGTTTATAGAGCCAGCTTCCACCTAACCTCGATTCTTCAAAAGCGATAGTTCCATCTTGATTGTGATAGGTCCGTCTGACAACACTACCAT
>OFLV01000193.1_pt1 | contig 6943 bp, 5 predicted proteins | sample 1540901 | NCBI WGS metagenome assembly OFLV01 (sample SAMEA4413050, study PRJEB24355) | metagenome | biome: human; feature: gut; material: faeces | place: United Kingdom | collected 2010
GGACGGTCAAGTCGAGTTGGAGCGCGCCGAAGCTATCAATACGAGCTATCCAAATTTCTTTGATGATTTGGAGGACTTACTTCATGGCTAAGATTTTGATTGGTTTCATGGGGGCTGGGAAAACAACGGTTGCTAGCTTGCTAGATGAAAATTTTATCGATATGGATGAGCTTTTGTCAGAGAGACTGGAAATGCCGATTAAAGAATATTTTGAGCAGTATGGCGAAGCAGCTTTTCGGCAAAAAGAAAGTGAATTATTAAAAGAATTGCTACAGTCAGAACAAGTCATCTCAACTGGTGGTGGCATCATCAGCAATGCTCAAAATCGCGAGTTGTTAAAGCAGAACGCTGAAAATATTTATTTAAAAACAGATTTTGAGACACTTTATCAGCGTCTTGAAGAGGATCAAGAACACCAGCGCCCACTTTATTTGAACAATAGCAAAGCTGATTTGAAAAATCTTTTCGAGCAACGTCAAACTTGGTATGAAGAAGTGGCTACAAAAGTTATTGATGTGACTACTTTGACACCAAAACAAATCGTGGAGGTGTTGCAATGAAAATTGGATTTTTAGGTCCGAAAGGGTCTTTTTCTCATCATGTGGCACAAGAAGCATTTCCAGCAGATACGTTAGTGGCTTTTGAAAATATCACGGAAGTTGTAAAAGCCTATGAGACAGGCGAAGTGGATTATTCTGTAGTGCCAGTTGAAAATTCAATTGAAGGAAGCGTTCATGAAACATTGGACTACCTTCTTCATCAGGCAGCCATTCATGCTGTGGCAGAAATCGTCCAGCCAATCAAACAACAATTATTGGCAACGGTAGCTGATAAGCCAGTAGAAAAAATCTTTTCTCATCCGCAGGCAATTGCGCAGGGGAAAAAATATGTCCGCCAGCATTATCCACAAGCTAAAATTGAAATAACAGCTAGCACAGCTTATGCGGCTCGTTTTGTGGCTCAGCATCCAGAAGAAAATTATGCAGCCATTGCGCCAAGGAGTGCAGCTAGTGAATACGGTCTGCAGATTGTTGCAGAAGATATTCAAGAAATGGCTGAGAATTTCACCCGTTTTTGGTTGCTGGGACAGTCGATTCCGACTTTGCCATTATATCCTAAGGAAAAGAAACTCACGCTTGCTTTGACTTTGCCAGACAATTTACCCGGTGCTTTATATAAAGCTCTTGCAACTTTTGCTTGGCGGGGAATTGATTTGACAAAGATTGAAAGTCGCCCGTTGAAGACCGCTTTGGGAGAATATTTTTTCATTGTGGACATCAATAATGAAAAAGAGGATTTAGTGTCATTTGCGATGAGAGAGCTAGAAGCAATTGGCATTACTTATAAAATTTTAGGAAATTACACCGTTTATACTATTTCAGAACAGTAGATTGGAGCAATCATGGATAAAAAATCAGATAATCTCAGCCACCATGAGCAGTTGAGACTGGACTATCTTTACAAAAATATCCATTATTTAAATGAACGCGAGAAAAAAGAATATCAATATCTTCTTAGCAAGCAAGAAGGAGACCAAAGAGTAGAGTCAGCTCGTGAAGCAAGAGCTACCTTTTCTGACCAACAAGTGCCTGAGAATTTTGGTTACACCGAGCAGGGACTCCCTCAATATCCAGAGAGAAGTCGCCGTAATAAACGATTTAAATCAGAGCGTATACCAACTAATGCGGCTGAAAGTGTTGTAGAAAACACACCCAAGCCTAAAAAGGAAAAGCGGCATAGAAAAATACGTGTGAAGCGGATTCTAGCTTGGCTTGCTTTAATTTTGGTTCTCATTGTAGGAGGCATGTTGTTCATGTTTATAAAAGGCTTGAACACTTCAAAAAACAACCCAAATGCCAAAGCTGCCCAAACAGAAGTCTTTAATGGGAAAGATACCAAAGACGGTGTGAATATACTTATTTTGGGTACAGATGGACGAATTGGTCAATCTTCTTCTGAAACGCGGACCGATTCAATCATGGTCTTAAATGTTGGTGGAAAAAATAAAAAAATGAAACTCGTCAGTTTCATGAGAGACACGCTCGTTCACATTGATGGAGTGAGTCAAGGTTCTGGTTATGATCAAAAGTTAAATGTAGCATATGCCATTGGGGAGCAAAATAACAATCAAGGCGCTGAATTGGTACGTCAAGTGCTGAAAGACAATTTTGATATTGACATTAAGTATTATGCTTTGGTTGATTTTTCAACTTTTGCGACAGCTATTGATACCCTTTTCCCAAATGGTGTTGAAATGAATGCGAATTTTTCAACTATCAATGGTGAAAAAGTGAGTGAAGTACAGGTGCCGGACGACCTCAATATGAAAGACGGAGTGGTTCCAGAGCAGACGATTAAGGTTGGAAAACAGCGAATGGACGGACGCACGCTTTTGAATTATGCGCGTTTCCGTAAAGATGACGAAGGAGATTTCGGCCGAACACATCGCCAACAAGAGGTGATGAGCGCGATTATTCAGCAAGTCAAAGACCCAACGAAGCTTTTTACAGGCTCTGAAGCGCTTGGAAAAGTATTTGCTTTAACCTCAACCAATGTTCCGTATAGTTTTTTACTAACGCACGGCTTGTCTTCTCTTACCAACGCTCGTAATGGTGTTGAAAAGGTGACCATTCCTGAAAATGGAGATTGGATAGATGCCTATGATATGTATGGCGGTCAAGGCTTACTAGTTGATTTTGAAGCCTATAAAGCAAAATTAGCACAATTAGGACTCAGATAAATGATATAATAGAAAGTGATGATGCGGTCGCTTTCTTTTTTTGGGAAATGGCAGAGCTGATAGAAAGAGAAATATATGTTAAAAAAGAATGATGTGATAGAAGTTGAAATTGTGGATTTGAGCCATGACGGTGCTGGAGTGGCTAAGGCAGAGGGGGTGGTTTTCTTTGTAGAGAATGCTCTGCCTACGGAACGTATCCGTATGCGCATACTGAAAGTCAATAAAAAAATTGGTTTTGGCAAGGTAGAAGCCTATCTGACGAAATCCCCTTATCGAAACGAAGATGTTGATGTGGCTTATCTGAGGATAGGTATTGCTGACTTTGGGCATCTAAAATATAGTGAGCAATTGAAATTTAAAACCAAGAAAGTTAGAGATAGTCTTTACAAGATTGCTGGAATTGCAGATATCGAAGTGGCACCAACCCTTGGTATGGAGCACCCACTACATTATCGAAACAAAGCGCAGGTTCCTGTTCGCCGTGTCAATGGACAGCTAGAAACGGGATTTTTCCGAAAAAATTCGCATGATTTAATGCCAATTGAGGATTTTTATATTCAGGATCCAGTTATTGACCAAGTCGTTTTGGCAGTGCGGGATTTGCTGCGTCGTTTTGACCTGAAACCTTACGATGAGAAAGAGCAATCTGGTCTGATTCGTAATATTGTGGTTCGTCGTGGACATTACTCTGGTGAAATCATGGTTATTTTAGTGACAACTCGTCCCAAAATTTTCCGTATAAATCAGTTAATTGAGCGATTAGTCGCGCAATTTCCGAATATTAAATCTATCATGCAAAATATTAACAACCAGCCAGGTAATGCGATTTTGGGGAAGGAATTTCGTGTACTGTATGGACAAGATTATATTACTGACCGCATGCTAGAGAATCACTTTCAAATTGCTGCCCCAGCATTTTACCAAGTCAATACAGAGATGGCAGAGGAGCTGTATCAAACGGCGATTGATTTCGCTGAGTTGAGTACAGAGGATATTGTAGTGGATGCCTATTCGGGGATTGGCACCATTGGATTGTCAGTTGCGAAACACGTCAAAGAAGTCTATGGCGTGGAGGTTATCCCTCAAGCAGTTGAAAATAGCAAAAAGAATGCTAAGCTAAACGGCATTAGCAATGCCCATTATATTTGTGATTCAGCAGAAAATGCTATCAAAAAATGGCTGAACCAAGGTATAAAACCTAGTATCATCATGGTCGACCCACCACGTAAAGGCTTGACTGAAAGTTTTATCAAATCAAGCGTCAGTATGAATCCAAAGAAAATCGTCTATATTTCCTGCAATGCCGCCACCATGGCACGTGACATCAAGCTCTATCAAGAACTAGGCTATAAACTCACAAAAGTTCAGCCCGTGGATTTGTTTCCAATGACGCATCATGTGGAGACGGTCTGTTTACTAACCCGAAAAAATGTCGCAGGGTACGTGAACGTTGATATTGACGTGAAGGAACTAAAGCGAGACAAGCTGCCGCCGAAGGCGACGTACAAGCAGATTCAGGCGTATGTGCTTGACAAGTACGGGCTGAAGGTATCGACGCTGAATATCGCGACCGTGAAAGACGAATTAGGGCTTGAGAAGCAGTTCTCCTACGAAAAGGGAGGCATGGCTGCAAAAAATCGACCTCAATGCCCGAAGGAAAAGCACGATGCGATAGTGGATGCATTCAGATATTTCAAGATGACGCTATAGGAAGTTCGTAGAGGCGTTTTTAGACGTTAAGCGACTTATGCGTCTGAGGGCGCAAAAACGCTTAAAACGCGTTTTAGAGCATTTTAGTGGCATACGGGCTGAGGAGGCTGTCAGACAGCCTGCTCGGCTCTTTTTTTGTTTGCAAAAAAGTAAGGAAAATAGAGAGCGTGTGCCTCCCGGCGCTGCCGCGCCGTTCGCCACACGAAAAAAAAAGCTGAGCACAGAGAAAAGGCGAGGGTGTTCGAGAGTATTTTTCGTTCGGACATAATTCTTGACACAGCCGCTGTGTCAAAGTGTCAGCTCATTTATGAGGGGATTTGATACCTTGCATAGGTCGTTGACACAGAACGTTTTTGATGCTGTGTCAGAGATTTTGTTGATAGTCAAGGGATTCAAGCCCATGACACAGCTGACACAGTAAAAATAAACCTCATATAGGAAATTTTATATATACATGCCTCTCTTACCTGTGCCTAGTAATTTTTTTCCTATAGGGATTTAGAAAAATGCTGTGTCAGCTGTGTCATGAACCCAGACGCCTTGATAGTGTTGAAAAATTCTGACACAACACCCTGTGTCAAGGTTTTTGAAAATGCGCCCTGTTTTTCGCCGATTCTCTTGATGGTGTTGGGCTTCAGGTCTGACACAGCCGCTGTGTCAAATTGTGTCAGGATTCGTGCGGATGGGGCAGCGAACCTCCATCTAAAAATATTTTCTCCCTCTTTTCCTGTGCTCTGATTTCTTAGATGCCTTGCCTGCGTTGGGGGTTATCGAGAATGGGTGCTTTCGAGCCTTTGTTTTGGCAGCTCAGAGGCTAAAAATGGCTTGCTTTTAGACATGATTCTTGGTATAATTGACTCGACATTAAATAGTTCATTCGTGATAATCGCACTTGAGCAACCCTGTTTTACAGTCTGGGGAAGCACTTAAAAGCGACCAGCACGCTAACGCACGAATGGAAAACGGGCGGTGAACCTTTAGGAGAAATCCTATTGGTTTGCCGCTCGTTTTTTTGTTTATCGAGAAAGACGAGGAGGAAATAGATATGTCGAAAGCAACAAAGACGAAGCACACGAAGTTCGGAGACCTTACGTATTCCGAGTATTCAAATCTGATGGCGGCTTTGTCACATAAGGATTTGATGACCATGGACGAGGCAACGGTGTTCTTTGACATCGGTCGTGCGCGCTTGCAGCGCATCATCCAGCTGCCGGAAGTGGATTTTGTTGTGATGAGTGGCAAGAAGAAGCTCATCGCACGCGAGAAGTTCCGCGATTACATTCTTGCTGGAAAGAATATCAATCCGTAAAAGAAGATAAAAAAGAAAGGTTGCCCCCTGCCTACGCAAGCAAATGGGACAACCACTTCAACCTATGAATAGGATACCACAGAACCGCTGGTAATGCAAGGTATTTCCTCTACGTGGGTTGAACGAGAAGCCAAATCCTGAAAGGAGGAAATAAGGAGTGAATCAAACATACGACGAGCTTGTCAGCTCGATTACAGAAGACTATCTGGAGAAGGTCGATTCAGACAATCCACCTTCTCCTGCAACGATAAAGCGCGAGCTGCTGGAAGAAATCAACAGCGAAATCAAGACTTACAACAAGGGACCGGAAGACCCGCCCGGGTCTGGAGAGTTCCCTACGCCCAAGAAGGGCAAGGAAAAGTATGACATCCTCAAGGCACTTCCACCCTCTGAAATTGGGCGCATCCTAATCGTCGTCCATCGCGTATGCCGCGTGGCATTTGGCGATGCAAGCGACGAGGACAACTGCCTTGTGGGAGCGTATGTGACCGAGGGATACAAGCTCGGCACATATGACACGAGCGAGAAGGCAATTCGACGCCTTATCCGCCAGTACAACAGACAGATTAGCAGCCGTGACATCGACGAGGTATATGCCTTCCTGAAAGACGAGGCACCAGTCAAGAAGATTTGCCGTAACCGCGACTTTGTGGCGGTGAACAATGGCATCTACGACTACGCGAATAAGACGCTCATGGACTTCGACCCAGAGCTTGTGTTCACGACGAAGTCTCATGTGAACTTCGTTGATGGGGCAGCAAACCCGCACATCACCATGCCCGACGGCGTGGATTGGGACGTCGAGAGCTGGATGCAGTCTCTTTCCGACGACCCAGACGTTCAGTTGCTACTCTGGCAGACGCTGGGGGCAATCATCCGCCCCAACGTGCCTTGGCACAGGTCGGTGTGGCTTTATTCGAAGTCAGGTAATAACGGCAAGGGTACGCTGTGCCGACTAATGAGGAATCTCTGCGGTGAGGACGCATGTGCGTCCATCTCAATCACTGGCTTTGGCAACCAGTACGGGCTGAGCGCCCTCACGAGGGTGTCAGCCGTCATCGTGGACGAGAACGATACGAGCGCTTACCTCGACAAGGCGGCGGCTCTGAAGGCAGTTGTCACGGGTGACCCCGTGCTGGTAGACCGTAAGTTCAAGGAACCGCTCAACCTCGTCTTCCACGGGG
>OFLV01000196.1_pt1 | contig 6890 bp, 8 predicted proteins | sample 1540901 | NCBI WGS metagenome assembly OFLV01 (sample SAMEA4413050, study PRJEB24355) | metagenome | biome: human; feature: gut; material: faeces | place: United Kingdom | collected 2010
AGTTTCTTGATTATACCATCAAAAGGGATTTTTTGGCAAGGTAGAACAAATGAAAAGCGAGACTGCTTCATTCTCGCTTGCTTTCATCTAATTCAAATGATGGGTGTGTTTGGTAATCCACTGGGTTAGCTTGATATTAAGCCAAAAACCATAAATGCCAAAAGTAATGATCGTCAAGAGCCACCACTTCACCCAATTTCCAAAAAGCTGCATCGCAGTACCATCAAAATAGAGACGGTGTCCGTCAATGACTGTGTGCTTAATCTTCCAATTATACAGGATACACATGCCCCAAGGAGCACAGATACCCAACGTCATGACAGTAATCAAAATGGCTAAGATGACATGACCAATGTAAGAAAAGAGGCCACCGTCGAAATAAGATTCTTTATACACTATATTCTCCTTGTCTAAACCAATTCTTTCAGAAATTGAATCAGAGTGTCTGCTGAGCGCTTGCCAGCTTCATGAATAAATTCGTCAAAGCTAATATTGGCGTCATGAGAAGCTGTATCACTCATGGCCCGAATAACCATAAAAGGTAGCCCAATCGAATGCGTAGCCTGAGCGACGGCTGCGCCCTCCATCTCAACCGCTAGAACGTCTGGAAAGTGTCCTTTGATACGGTCAATCTTGTCCTGACTGGCAATAAAGCTATCCCCTGTTGCAATCAAGCCAACGCGACTTGTCTGATGTGTCTTTTCTAAAGTCTTTTTCATCTCAGAAACCAAATAACGGCTCGCTTCAAAATAAAGTGGCTGGCGTGCCATTTGTCCGTATTCATAGCCAAAAGCTGTTACATCTACATCATGGTACACTAGCCGGTCAGCCACTACAATATCGCCGATTTGCAAACCTTCAGCTACCGAACCAGCAGAACCTGTATTGATGACAGCCGTCACTTTAAACTCATTGACCAAAACAGCCACGCTCATAGCAGACATAACCTTGCCGATCCCGCTTTCCACCAGCACAACTTCATGACGACCGATATTTCCCGTATGATAAACATGCCCCAAACGTAAGTGTTTTTCGGCATTTTCCAAGTTTTCCACTAAAATTTTTAGTTCCTCAGGCATGGCCGCAATAATTCCGATTTTCATTATTTCCTCTCATTCTATCACAAAAAAAGCGAAAGTCGAGCTTATCGCTTTTTATAGCCAAATAATAGCAGCAATCAAAGCAATCAAAAGCAGGACAATCCAAAATAGAATTTTGTTTAATTTTGCTTGAAATACTCCACGTTTTGCATTTTCAATGCGTCGGCTTTTGGTTACCGTTGGTTCCACATCAATTTGCAGCGTATCTTGATTGAAGACACTATTTTGAGAGGAATAACCAAACTGGCTTCTAGGCGTTTTTAAAATTTTGGTTTCTTCCTCATCATGCAAAGGTGGACCTGAAATATCTTCACCACGATTTGCCCGTTCAATCATTTCATCTGTTAATAAAGGTCTTCCCATGAGCGTCCCCCTATCTTCGATTCATTTCCATTTCCCAATATTGGAGTGCAATAATAGTTTTTGCATCACAAATACCACCACTAGCAAGGAGAGCTTTCGCTTCTTCCAAGGTCACTTCATAGAGTTCTAACGTCTCGTCCTCATCTTGTGGACGAGGATTTTCAACTTTTGTCAAATGGCTAGCGCTATAAAGTCTGATTCGCTCATTGCAAAAGCCAATTGCCGAATAGAAATCATAGAGCAGTTCTAACTCACCTGTATAACCCGTTTCTTCTTCTAATTCGCGCAAAGCTGCAGCCTTTGGATCTGCATTTTCACCAACTTCTAACTTTCCAGCTGGAATTTCATAAGAGGTTGCTTCAATAGCTTTGCGGTACTGCCTGACCAAAATCATTTTGTCTTCTGGCGTTAGCGCAATAACTGCCACCGCTCCATTATGGAAAATCAAATCACGGTAAGCAGTCCCTTTTCCTGCTGGTAGCTGAACTTTATCCTTGACAAGGTTAAAAATAGGACCTTGATAAATTTCTGTTCGTTTTAGCGTTTTTTCTTCAAAATCCATAGCCGTTCCTACTTATTATCTGGATGATGTGGCAAGCGTTTTGCGTATTCATCTTTGTTAATCTGACGTCCACGTCCGATGGCAATAGCGTCTGCTGGTACATCCTTAGTAATGGTTGAGCCTGCACCTACAAGAGAATTGTCCCCAAGTTCTACCGGCGCAATAATGGTCGAATTAGAACCTACAAAGACATTGTTCCCAATGACGGTCTTAAACTTGTGCTGTCCGTCATAATTAACTGTAATTGTTCCAGCGCCAAAATTGACATTCGCACCCACTTCAGAATTACCAATGTAAGTCAGATGCCCAGCTTTGGTATTTTTACCGATAGAAGAACCTTTCACTTCAACGAAATTACCAACATGTACATTTTTAGCAAGGCTTGAATCTGGGCGAACATGAGCGTAAGGCCCCACCGTTACACCGTCTGCAACCGTAGACTCTTCAATCATCGAATTGGTAATAACCGTTTGTTCACCGATAACAGAGTCAACAATATACGTACCATTTGTCAGAATACTGCCTGCGCCAATTTTCGTTTGCCCTCTCAAGCTAACATTAGCTTCAATTTGTACTTCTGGGTCAATCTGTACATCTGCATCAATATAAGTCGCTTCTGGATTTACAAAGCTAACCCCATTCACCATATGAGCTTGATTGATTCGGCGACGCATAATACTTTCTGCCGTTGCCAATGCCACGCGGTCATTGACACCAAGACTTTCATCAAAATCTTTCAGAGTATAAGCGCCGACTTTTTCGCCATTCTCACGGAAAATGCCGATTACATCTGTGATGTAGTATTCTCCTTGCGCATTATTGGTATTGATATTTTTCAAGGCTTCAAAAAGACGAGCGTTATCAAAAACATACGTTGCTGTATTGATTTCCTTGATTTGCTTTTCAAAATCCGAAGCATCCTTTTGCTCCACAATTTTGATCACTTCTTCATGCTGATTACGGACAATCCGCCCATAACCAAATGGATTTTCCGCTTCTGCTGTCAAAATCGTTGCAACATTTTTGTGGTTGACATGAAAGTTAATCAAATTTTTCAGGCTTTCTCCTGTGATTAAAGGAGTGTCTCCTGCAATGACTAATGTTTGCCCTGCCAAACCTTCCAGCACAGGCTCTGCCATCATCACAGCATGACCAGTTCCTAATTGTTCCGTTTGACGAACAAACTCTGTCTGCCCCGCCAATACCTGCTCCACCAGCTCTGCCTTGTGTCCGACTACTGTCACAGTCTTTTCTGGTGCAATGGCAGCAACACTTCTAAATACGTGTTCTAACATCGAAATTCCAGCAACTTTGTGAAGCACTTTTGGTAAATCTGATTTCATGCGAGTGCCTTTTCCAGCTGCTAAAATAATTGCATAGTTTGTCATAATAGTTCCTTTTATCAAAATAAATTTATTTTATTATAGCATTTTTTATATCATTTGTTAAGATTCTCTCTGTAATGCTTTAATCCGCATCTTTTATATCGGATAAACCTTGCAAAACTCCTCCAAGACCACGCCCGTCTCCTCTGAGAAAGCTAAGCCGGCTTCAGCCATCCATTCCGTGAAGAGTTCCTCATGCACCTGCCGCCAGTAAGCCAAAGATTTATCTCCCTCTCCTTCTTTAAAAGCGTGCTCTGCAGACACTTGATTGAAAGGGACAACCGTTACCTTGGTAACTTTAATGATGCAGACAGCTTGACCTTGACCGTCTAAAATCACATCAAAGGTTCCTGCGTCAGGATTGTTATTCGCGATAGTCAAAGTACCTTTAGGATGCGCAATCGAAACTGTTGTCGTTGTCCCTGTTACTCCTACCAACTGATTATTTTCTTGGATATAATATACATGAATATTATACTCTCCAGTTGATTTTTTATGATCAGTCGCTTTAACTGTTACTTTGTAAGTTCCATTGGCTTGTTTCTTAGCAGTATACCAGATAATATCATCTTGACCACCGATGCTGGACCAAGTTGGAACTTTCACTTCACGAACGCCATAAGGACTAGAAACATTGGAAATAAGGACATCAAAAGTTCCTGTGTCAGGATTATTATTAGCAATAGTCACTTTTCCTTGAGGTCGTCCAAATGAAAGCTCGGTAGTTGTTCCACCTACGCCAACCAATTTCCCATTATTTTGAATGTAATAAAGGTGAATGTGATAGAGTCCTGTAGAAAATTTGTGATCTACTGCTCTTACTGTTACTTTATAGGTTCCATCAGCCTGTTTAGCAGCTGTATACCAAATAATGTCATCTTGACCATTGACATTAGACCAGGTCGGTACTTTCACTTCACGAACGCCATAAGGAGCAGAAACGTCCGACACAATCACATCAAAGGTTCCTGTGTTAGGATTCTTGTTTTGAACTGTGATTTTTCCTTTTATTGGCTGATTTGCAGCACGATTGCTTGGAGTTGCCTTATTCGTAAAACGTCCAGTATAATCCACACTTTGGTCAAAAACATGACGACCAAGTAGTAGTTCAGCTTGCGAAGTAAACTGCCAAGCACCTGCTTCACTATTATATTTCAGTGTTTTCGCATCATCTGCACTTAATTTTGAAGTTGGATATTGCGCTACCCAGAAATTCTCCAAGCCAAATTGCTCTGTTTGGATTGGTCCTTTCGTTCTGAGATTATTTCGATCAAGCCAACTTGCACTTGTATAGTACATCAAATTTGAAAAGCCCATACGCCGCATTTCATCTGCCCAAGCTTGAGTAGTTGCATTGATATTCGGACGCATATCAGAATCTTCAATATCATTTACCATAACAGTTGAGGAAGGAAGGTTCAATCGCCTTGCTTCCTCTGCAAAATAGCGCGCTTCTGCTCTTGCTTCTGCTTCATTAGTATAATGAGAAAAAGCATAAGCCGACACTTGCATACCTGCCGCTTGTGCATTCTGTGTTTGAGAAACCGCATAAGGATTTTTATAACTCGTTCCTTCTGTTAATTTGACAACAACCCCATTTACCCCTTTTTCAGCTAAATGTTGATAATCCTCTTTGCTGATATGCCCATTATGACTGCTGACATCTACAAAAGTTGATTTTTTTACTTGCGCATCAGGATTACTTCTGGCTGTTGCTTGATTATTCTGCGCAGCAAAAAAAGTTGACTTGTTGTCTTTTTTAGTCTCAGTTGTAGTTGTCGAATTTTCTTTTACAACTGATTGTTCTTCTGAAACTTTAGCCTCAGTTGAAGCAGTAGTTGCTTCGATTTTAGATGAAGAAGATGAAGTTGTTTGATTTATTGGAGCAGTTTGAGTTACTTCTTTTGTTTGGAGTTCAGCTAAAGAATGAGTTTCTTGTTTATTGAGTTCTACTGTCGGCTGTGGCGTAGAAGTTTTTACAGGTTCATCAGCAAAAATTTGCTGTGAACTAGCTGCAATTAAAATAGCTGTGCTTGCTAAATAAAATAAACTTTTCTTTTTCATTTTATTTCTCCATTTTAAAATAAGCCTACCATAAAATATGGCAAGCTAACTATTTCTTTTAAGAAATTATTTTACAAAGTCCAACAATGCAAGGAAACTTTCTGCTTCAAGTGATGCTCCACCAACAAGGGCACCGTCAACATCTGGACATGCCATGTATTCAGCTACATTGTTCGGTTTTACTGAGCCGCCGTATTGTACACGTACTTTGTCAGCCACTTCTTGACCAAAGTCAGCTGCTACAACATCACGAACTGCTTTACACATTTTTTGAGCATCGTCTTGAGTAGCTGATTTACCAGTACCGATAGCCCAGATTGGTTCGTAAGCAATGACAAGAGAAGACACTTGTTCTGCTGTCAATCCTTTAAGGGCTGCAGATACTTGAGCACCTACAAATTCCACTGCTTTACCAGCTTCGTAAGTTTCAAGAGATTCACCACAGCAGATGATTGGAAGAAGACCGTTGCGGAAGATAGCATGAGCTTTCTTGTTGATATCTTCGTCTGTTTCATGGAAATAGTCACGACGTTCTGAGTGACCAATTACAACATAATCAAGACCCATTTCAGAAAGAACTTTGGGACTATTTTCACCAGTAAATGCACCAGCGTCTTCAAAATAAGTATTTTGTGCAGCAACTTTAAGATTTGAACCTTTTGCTGCAGCAAGAACTGTCGTCAAATCAAGCGCAGGAGCTGCGATACCTGCTTCAACAAGATCAGATGAAGGAAGTTTACTTGCAACTGCTTCTACAAAAGCTTTAGCTTCTTCTGGATTTTTGTTCATTTTCCAGTTACCAGCAATAAATGGTTTACGTGACATTTCACATACCTCTTCTTTTTTTATTTACATCTATTATTTTACCATAATTTAATAGAGAAATAAAGACTGAGTCGAATGAAATCATAAAAAAGAAAGCCCCGCAACAGCGGAGCTCATTTGTCTGACTTTAATTGTTCATCTGGGAACTTAATTGAATTAAGCTTCGATTTCTGTAACCATACCTGAACCTACAGTACGTCCACCTTCACGGATAGAGAATGTAGTTCCTTGTTCTACGGCAATTGGGTGGATCAATTCAACGTCGATTGTTACGTTATCACCAGGCATTACCATTTCAGTACCTGCAGGAAGTTCGATTGAACCTGTAACGTCTGTAGTACGGAAGTAGAATTGAGGACGGTAGTTGTTGAAGAATGGAGTATGACGTCCACCTTCTTCTTTAGTAAGGATGTAAACTTCACCTTTGAATTTAGTGTGTGGATGAATTGAACCTGGTTTAGCAAGAACTTGTCCACGTTCGATTTCATCACGTTGGATACCACGAAGAAGAACCCCTACGTTATCTCCAGCAAGACCTTCTTCCAATTGTTTACGTAACATTTAAACACCAGTAACAAATGCTATTTGAAT